>Ga0070737_10001363_pt1 | contig 35537 bp, 32 predicted proteins | sample Coa_R1_10_FD_66438 | JGI IMG/M metagenome (GOLD analysis project Ga0070737, IMG submission 66438) | Surface soil microbial communities from Centralia Pennsylvania, which are recovering from an underground coalmine fire - Coalmine... | ecosystem: Environmental > Terrestrial > Soil > Unclassified... | reverse complement strand
AAGAGAGCTGACCCTTGTCGGCTCGTTCCGCCCGAAGGGGATCCCGGGCTTTGCCTACTGGACCGTGCTCGAACCCGTGCACCGGCTTGTCTTCCGCTCCCTGGCCCGGCACCGGGTCGCCCGCGCCCGAGCCCACGACGTCCTCGGCAACGGCGCCCGGCGGTGAGTCCCGAGCGCCGAGAGGGCGCCGGTCGGCCGCAGTGAGAGGGACGACGCAGGAGGTCCGGCGCGCCAGCCCCAAGGCCCCGGAAGTAGCCTCGGGCCGTGTGCGACACCCTCGTGACCCTGACCGACGAGGGAGTGCTGTTCGCGAAGAACAGCGACCGGGAGCCCAACGAGGCGCAGGTGGTCGAGTGGCACGCCGCGGCACGACACCCTAAGGGGGCGAGCCTGCGCTGCACGCATCTCGAGATCCCCCAGGTGGAACGGACGAACGGCGTCCTCATCTGCCGCCCCTGGTGGATGTGGGGCGCCGAGATGGGCGCGAACGAGCATGGTGTCGTCATCGGCAACGAGGCGGTGTGGACCCGCGAGCCGGACGGCGAGCCTGCCCTGCTGGGCATGGACCTGTTGCGGCTCGCCCTGGAGCGGGCGTCGACGGCCCGCGAGGCCGTCTCGGTCATCGTCGACCTTCTCGAGCGGCACGGCCAGGGCGGGGCGTGCAGCCACGACCGGCCCCGATTCACGTACCACAACAGCTTCCTCGTGGCAGATCCGGACGGCGCCGTCGTTCTCGAGACCGCCGGCCGGCGCCACGCGACCGAGGAGGTCCGGGGCAGGGGGAGGAGCATCTCGAACGAGCTCACGATCCCCGAGCTCGCGGCGGCCTGCTCCGACCGGTTCCATGGCCGCGTCGTGGCGGCCCGCCGGCGGCGGTCGGTCACCGAGCGCGCTGCCTGCGCCGCGGCCAGTCCCGCAGACTTGATCGCGGTGCTGAGGGAGCACGCCAGCCCAGGGCCACCGGTCTGGTCGTGGTTCAACGGGACGCTGCGCGCCCCTTGCGTGCACGCCGGGGGGCTCGTCGCCTCGAGCCAGACGACCGGCTCGTTGGTGGCCGACCTGAGGGCCCGGCCCCTCTGCTTCGTGACCGGCACCTCCGCCCCGTGCACCTCGGTCTTCAAGCCCGTGCGGCCCGGTGAGCCGCTCCCCCCGGACGCCTGCCCCCGAGACCGCTACTCCCCGGCGAGCCGCTGGTGGCGCCACGAGCTGCTCCACCGAGCGACGCTGCGGGACCACGCTGGCCTGCTTGCGCGCTACCGCCCGGAGCGGGACCGGCTCGAGCAGTCCTTTCTCGCCGACCCGCCTGCGGCCGCCGACGCCTTCGCCGTCGCCGACGCCCTCGAGCGCCGCTGGCTCGCCGACGTGACGGCGTCCGGGCTGCCGGACGTGCGCCCGGCGTGGCTCCGGCGCTTCTGGGAGAGGGTGGACCGAGCCGCCGGGCTGGGTGAGGAGGTGGCCGCATGAGCGACCTGCGGGTGGTCGTGGTCGGCGCCGGGCTGTCCGGCCTCGCCTGCGCACGGGAGCTCCGGCGAGCCGGAGCCGAGGTCACCGTGCTCGAGGCCCGCACCAGAGTGGGCGGCCGGACCGAGGGAGGCTCAACGGCCGAGGGCGCCCCGCTCGAGCTCGGCGGCCAGTGGCTCGGCCCGACGCAGACCCGGATGTACGAGCTCGTCGCGGAGCTCGGCCTCGAGACCTTCCCCACGTACAACATCGGCCAGCACGTCGTGCAGCTCGGCGGCCGCACGAGCCGCATGGGATCAAGGCGCGGCGCCGTGCCGAAGCTCAGCCCTTTCGTCCTCGCCGACCTGTTCCAGGGCCTCACCCGTTTCACCCGAGCTGCGCGCCAGGTTCCCCTCGACGAGCCGTGGCGCGCCCCGGGCGCGGACCGCCTCGACCGCGAGACCTTCGAGACCTGGATCCGGCGCAACCTGCGGACCGAGGTCGGGCGGACCTACTTCCGGGTTGCCACCGAGGCCGTGTTCGCGGCCGAGGCGGGAGACTTCTCAGCTCTTCACGCGCTGTTCTACGCCCACTCGGGGACCGACTTCGAGGGTCTCATCTCCGTGGACCGCGGCGCCCAGCAGGACCGTATCGTCGGCGGCTCGGTGCGGGTGGCCGAGCGGCTGGCCGAAGAGCTCGGCGACGCCGTCCACCTCGGACAGGTGGTCGTCGGGGTCGAGCACGACGGCCACGGGGTGCGCCTCGCCACCCGCGGCGGCCCGGTGCACTCGGCCGACCGTGCCGTGATCACGCTCCCTCCGGTCCTTGCCGGCCGGCTCGGTTACACGCCCCCGCTGCCGTCCTGGCGCGACCAGCTCACCCAGCGGCTCCCGGCCGGGGCCGTGATCAAGGTGTTCGCCGTCTACGACGAGCCCTTCTGGCGGGCGGAGGGCCTCACCGGCCAGGCAGCCTCCGACGAGGGCCCCGTGAAGATCACCTTCGACAACTCGCCTCCGTCCGGCACACCGGGCGTGATGCTCGGCTTCATCGAGGCCGGTGAGGCGCGCACCTGGGCCCGTAGATCGCCGAAGGAGCGGGAGGAGGCGGTCATCGGCTGCTTCGCTCGTTACTTCGGCTCTCGAGCCCGGAGCCACCGGGAGTACGTGGAGCGCGACTGGACCGCCGAGGAGTTCACCCGGGGGTGCTACGGGGCCCATTTTGTGCCGGGCACCTGGACGGCCTTCGGGCCGCTGCTCCGCCGGCCCGTTGGGCGCCTGCACTGGGCCGGCACGGAGTGCTCGGCCGTCTGGAACGGCTACATGGAAGGAGCGGTGCGCTCCGGCGAGGAGGCTGCCCGGGAGGTGCTGGCGAGCTCGTGAGCCTTGGCCCGCGCTCGGTCCCCTCTCGATCCAGCGCCACCGGCTGAGCGGCCGCCACGGGACGCCGGCGGGCTGCGGGCGGCCGCTACCCTCGATCGGGCACGCAACAGGGCGGTTCGGACACCGCATGGATTGGAGGCGACATGGCGATCGCAGTCGGTGACAAGCTCCCAGATGTCGAGGTGCGCACTATGGGCACTGACGGCCCGACGACGGTGCGCACGAGCGAGGCGCTCGGCAGCGGCAAGGTGGTCTTGTTCGCCGTGCCCGGCGCCTTCACGCCGGGGTGCTCCAAGGTCCATCTGCCCGGCTACATCGAGAACTACGACGAGCTGAAGGCGAAGGGCGTCGACGTCGTCGCCTGCGTCGCCGTCAACGACGCCTGGGTGATGCAGGCGTGGGCTGAGTCCCAGGGCGCAGCCGGAAAGATCCTCATGCTGGCCGACGGGAGCGGCGACTTCACGAGGGCGATGGGCCTCGAGGCGGACCTGAGCGGCGCCGGGCTCGGCATTCGCTCCCGCAGGTACGCCGCCGTGATCGAGGACGGGACCGTCACGAGCCTCGAGGTGGAGCCAGCGGGCGGGGTCGACGTGAGCTCGTGCCAGTCGATGCTCGCTCACCTGTAGCGGCGCCCGGCTCGGCCGAGCGGGGGGCGTCGTCGGCTGCCTGACAGTTAAGGTGTCGTTACTCGAATGTTACGAGATGACGACAGTTCTACGTCGCCATCGCGAATGTCGAGATGCGGCAACGTGTTTTCCTTGCCGGGGCTGCGGCGGGCGGGTAGGGTACCGCCCCCGTGGGGTTGGCACGGACTCGAGCAGCGCCGCGCGGGTCGAGAAGGCTCTCGCGAGCCCTCATCACGGGGGTGAGCGCCCTCGCTCTGGCGTCGGGGATGACGCTCGTGCCCGGAGCGGCCCGCGAGGCCGGCGCCTCGAGCATCAGCTCGGACCGCCACAGCATTGCGAGCATCGAGAGCCAGATCACCGCGGACGGTCTGCGGATCCAGCGGGACGTGATCCGCTACGACCGGGCCGAGACGAAGGAGTCGTTCCTCGTGGCGGAGCTGGCGGCGACGGCCAAGCGGCTCGCGGCCGCCCAGCGTCAGGTCGAGCTGACCCGCAACCGGCTGCGGAGCGTGGCGGTCGAGTCGTATGTGACCGGCGGCTCCGGAGCCTTCGCCCTTGCGATCCTGTCCAGCAAGACGGCGAATTCGGGCCAGATGAACGTCTACGAGAACGTCGCCGCGTCGAGCCTTTCCGAGGCCGTGACCGCCTACGTCCGGGCGCGCCACGAGATCGCGGTGCAGCAGGCCACGTTGCGCTCGGAGCACACGAGCCAGCTCGCGACCCTGCGCCAGATCGCGAGAGCGCGCGCCGAGGACAACGCCGCGCTGGCGGCGGAGGAGAAGCTGCTCACCTCGGTGAAGGGCAACCTTCGTCACCTGCTCGCAGTGCGCGCCGAGCAGCGGGCAGCGCAAGAGCGCCTGCGTGAGCTTGCGCTGAAGCAGCGGGAGCAGCAGACCCCGCCGCCACCCCCTCCGCCTCCGCCACCCCCTCCGCCAAGCCCGGGCGGGAACGGCAACGGTGGGGGTAACGGCAACGGCGGAGGCGGAGGGGGCGGGGTGTATGCGAACCCGCTGCGTGCCATCAACGGCCTTTCCCCCGAGCGGATCGACCAGGGGGTCGACTACAGCGGCTTCGGCCCCATCTACGCCATCGGTGCCGGCGTCGTGGTCAACATCTACAACGCCGGCTGGCCGGGTGGGACGTTCATCGTGTACCAGCTCTCGAGCGGGCCGGCACAGGGGCTCTACGTCTACGCGGCAGAGGACATCTCCCCGTCGGTCCAGATCGGGCAGACCGTCACCTCGTCCACCGTGCTCGGCACGATGTACGAGGGCCCCGACGGGATCGAGACGGGTTGGGCAGACGGGAGCCTCGGCGACACGATGGCGATGTCGGCCGGGCAGTTCTCGGGCGCCAACTCGACGGCCTTCGGCGCCAACTTCTCCGACCTGCTCGCCTCGGTCGGCGCTCCTCCCGGCATCCTGCAGAACGACCCGCCGACGGGGACCCTCCCGAGCGGCTGGCCCACCTGGTGATGCGGGGCTGACAGCAGGCTGGAGCCAGCGCCCGGGGCGGCCGGCCGCAGGCGGCCCTTGTCGCCGTGCCGGCCGGGGCACCGAGCCGACACAATGGGCCGGTGGTCGACGGCGTGCGAGGCGGCACCGGGCTGGCCCGTCTCTGCCTCGCCGAATTCGCGGGAACCGCGCTTCTCGTCGCCGTGGGGCTCTCGTTCGTCATCCTCGACTTCGGTGCCCGCAGCCCTGTGGCGGCCCTCCTGCCCTCGCCGGCAGGCCGCCGAGCACTGACAGGCGCGCTGTTCGGCGCTACCGGAATGACCGTCGCTTGGTCTCCGCTCGGCCGCGTGAGCGGTGCTCATCTCAATCCCGTGGTGAGCCTCGCCTTTTGGGCCGAAGGGGCACTCTCGGGCCGCACCCTGGCGGGCTTCGTGGCGAGCCAGTCCGTGGGCGCAGTCGCCGGCGCCGTGCCCCTGCTGGCTTGGGGAGCTCGCGGTGCGGGCATCTCGTACGGTGCGACCTCGCCCGGCGCCGCCGGGATCGCTCCGGCCTTCCTCGGCGAGATGGTGACGACATTCGCCATGGTCTCGGTCGTGCTGGCCATGGTCGCAAGCTCACGGGCGCGGGCCTACACCCCGTTCGCCTTCCCGCCGCTGTACTGCGTGATGGTCTGGCTGGAGGCTCCGCTCTCTGGCACGAGCACCAACCCTGCACGCAGCCTCGGGCCCGACGTGATCGCTCTCGAGCCGCACGCGTACTGGCTGTACGTGCTCGCGCCGGCGCTCGGAGCACTTGCTGCGGTCGTGTTCCGGCGGTTGCTGCCTCCCCGGTCCCGGCTCCCGATCGAGGTGGCCAAGTTGTCCCACTTCGAAAAGGAGGCGGTGCACGTCCTGCTCACGCGGGCGGGGCGTCCGAGGGCATAGGAGCTACCGGGGCGGGCTCCCGCTCACCGTCCCACGCTCCCCGAGCTGTTCCGGATGCCGCCGGGCTTCTGCGCCGGTCGTGGCAAGGAGCTGCCGAGACGCTCGTGTGCGTGACATGGCAGCCCGGGTGCTTCATACTGCTGCCGAGGCGAGAGTGATCGGAGGAGCGGGATGGCCGAGCTCGTAGTGGAGGGCGACGAGTTGGTATTGCACCTGAGCCGTGTCGAGAAGCTGGAGTCGGTGCACGGTGACCTGCGTGCCCCGCGCTCCGCGGTCCGCTCGGTGCAGGTGCTGGAGGATGCGCACGAGCCGGCCGACCACGGCTTCAAGGTGGGGGAGCGGGTGCCAGGCTACTCAGAGGTCGCCGTCATCCGGACGGGGGGCGAGACGCTCTTCGCCGTCGTCCACCACAACACACCGAGGGGCGTGCGGATCGACTTCGACGGCGCCGACTACGACGCCTGGATCGTCGGCTCCGAGGATCCTGAGGGTCTGAAGAGCCGGATCGAGCAGGCCTGATCGCACCTGGCGTCGGGTCGTCACGGCGCGGCGAGGAGGCTGTGAGCGCCGATGGCGGCGCCGGCGAGCCGGGTGAGCCCGTAGCCGAGGGCGATGGCGGCGCCCGGACCGATCACCCAACCCCGCACGATGCCGGTCAGCGTCGCCCGATGCACACTGCGGCGGCCCCGGGCCGCCCCGGCGCCGGCCATCGCGCCGACGAGCGCCTGGTTCATCGAGGTGAACAGCCCGAAGGCGACCGCGGTGAGCACGACGGCGGACTGCACGAGCTGGGCCGCCATCGCCATCGGCCGATCGACGGTCACGATGTCGAAGGCGACCCGCTGGAGAAGCGGACGTCCCCAGGTGAGCACACCGGCAGCGAGGCCGGCTCCGCCGAGCATCCCTGCGGCGAGCGGCGAGAGCGTGTGGGTGCCGACGAGGGATCCGGTGGCATTCGCAACGTCATTGCTGCCCATCGCGAACGATGCGAGCGCACCCGCTCCGAGGAGCGACGGGGCGAGCCAACCGCCGCGTCGCCTCGCGGTCCCGAGGCTCCCCGCAACGGGTGGCGCCGGGCCGGCCGCCTCCACCTCCCCGTTCGCGCCACGCGCCGTTGAGGCGAACGCCGGGACTCGGTCGAGCACTTTGGTGAGGAGGTAGCCGGCGCCGGCAGCGACCGGTGGCGCCGAGACCCACAGTGCGGCGAGCACGCCGACGTGCCGCCACTGGACCCCCGCGCCAGCGGCCAGCGCCGCCCCGACCACGCTGAAGACGAGGATCTGGATGGTCGAAGTCGGGAGCCGCAGCCAGGTGAACAGGCTGGTGAGGCCGAAGGCCACTGCGAGCACGATCACGAGAGCTACGAGCGAGAGCCCGGCACCGTCGACGAGACCCCGCCCGACCGTGTCCTCGACGCCGTGGCTGGCAACGGCAGCGCCGAGGAAGGTGAGCGGAGCCATCACGAGCAGCGCACGGCGGGCGGAGACCACCTGCAGCGCGTGGGGCATTCCCATGCAGGCGCCCGTGTAGTGGGCGCCCATGCTGTAGGCGAACCCAACCGCGAGGAGGCCGAGCAGGACCGGCACGTCAGGGTCTCACGGTGTCCGGGGGGCCGGGACGGGGACTTCTCTGCACGGATCAGGGCTCCTTGCGGGGTTGGGAGTGGGTTCGCCGCCACCGGGTGTCGGGATTCACCGCGTCTTCGCTAGATCCGCCGCCCACCCTCACGGGCCGCGCTCGATCTCCTCGCACAGGACCTCGGCCGCAGATCTCGCCACGTCCCGCGTCGCCGTGAGAAGGATCAGACCGTCCCGGCTCGCGTGCTGCCGGAGAGCATCGAGGGCCGACGCTGCCGGCTCGTGGGAGAGCTCCTCCCGGTAGCGCGCTGCGAACTCTCCGAAGCGCTCCGGGGCATGCCCGTACCACCGGCGGAGCTGAGTGCTCGGGGCGACCGCCGTCATCCACTCGTCGGCGTCGACGGCGTCCTTGCTGAGCCCGCGCGGCCAGAGCCGGTCGACGAGCACCCGCCGGGCCCGGCCGGAGCGGCCTGGATCCTCGTACACCCGCACCACCTGGACCCTCGCCACGGAGCCCTCCTCGCTGTCACTGCGGGCGCCCACGGCTTGTCACCGGGGGCGGAAGAACGTGTGCACCTGTCCCGAGATCGACGGCCAGAGCATGGCCGCGAGGAGCACGCCTGCCACCACCGAGCCGGCCACGAGGCCGAGTCGCACGAAGCGACCCTCCGGGCTCGCTCGCCGGTACCGAGGCTCGGGGCTGAGCTCGCGGCGCAGCACGCCCGGGACCTGCCACATGTAGGTGAGCACGTGGACCGCAAGGATCACGAACCACAGCACGAAGTCGTAGCGATGGACGACGTAGAGCCATCCGTACGGGCGGTGGACGACGACGAGCGCGATGCCGGAGGCGAACAGGACGACGGTTGTGAGCACGAGGAAGGGTGCAAGGACGCGCAGCAGCGTGGCCGGCGGCCCCTTGCGGACGAAGTCGGGGTGCCCCGTGTAGTACCTGAAAAAGCGCCATCCCGTGCTCCCGAGCTTGATCAGCACCGGCGGCACGAGAATGAGGCCGACGATGACGTGCATCGTCATCATGCTGCCGATGCGCAGCAGGGTGAGCCCCTCGACGAAGATGAGGACGAACAGGGCGGCAGCGGCAGCCGCCGTGAGCCGCTCGTTGGCCGCCGGCTGGTTGCGCTCGCCCACCCCGGCTCCCGGCGCCGCGAGCCGCCGGACCAGCGTCACGAGCTCCTGACGAGGGTCGGCGAGCTCGGCACGGGGCCCGCCACCCGACGCCGTCCCGAGCATGGCGCCCGCCGGGGCACCGGCGGTGTCGGCCCTGCGGGCGCTCTCGGCGCCGTAGGAGCGCCAGCGGTGGACGAGCAGGACGGCGACCGCCACGACGGCGAGGGCGGCGAGGACGTAGCCGGCATCGCTGAAGCCATGGGCGATCGCGTGCCAGCGGCTCCCGAGCCCGTAGCCGATCCCCGCCATGGCTCCGTCCCAGATCAGGCTGCCCGCCGCGGTGAGAAGGCCGAAGCGGACGAGCGGCACCTCGGCGACGCCGGCCGGGAGTGCCACGAAGTTGCGGATGAGCGGAACGAGCCGGCCGGTGAACACTCCCGATCGGGGGTGGCGCCGGTACCAGGCCTCGGCGCGGTCGAGGTCGCGCTCGCTCAACAGGACGTACTTCCCGTAGCGCTGGACGACTGCCCGGCCCGCGGTCCGGCCGATCATCCAGGCGACGTAGGCACCGACGACCTCGCCGGCCGCACCGGTGAGGATCGCACCGGCGAGGTTGAGATGGCCGGTCGCGGCGAGCGCGCCGGCGAACCCGAGGGTGAGCTCGGACGAGGTCGGGACACAGCACGACTGGGCCACGCTGAGTAGGAAGATGGCCACGTAGCCGAAGGAGCTCACGAGGCTCACCGGGTTGATGAGGGCGTCCATGTCGTCTCCGTGGGCGTCCGTCGCCTGGTCGTCGGTGCCGGGGTCGGGTCAATGATGGCCGGTCTCGCGCCGGTGGTTCGCGCGCCTGGCGGCGCCAGGGTAGCGCCCGGTGGACCTAGCGTGATTGGCGATGGGCGAGCGGCGAAGCCTCTGGATGTTCGGCCTCGAGTCCGAGGAGCCGAGCTACGAGCAGCGGGTCGAGACGGCGGCCGCTCTGTCGAGCCGTCTCGGCGTCGAGCTCGTCGCCCCGCGGATCCCGGCCGTGGACGAGCTCGAGCTGCGGCCCCCTCGGATCTCGCCCCCTTTGCGCCTGAGCCCGTTCTGCCGGCAGGACAACTGGGAGCGGGCGTACCACTCCTACGGCAACGACCGGACGCTGCACGGCCCGTTCGGCCGCTACCCCAACCCACCCGACGTCGTCGCCCACCCACGTGACGAGGCCGAGCTCGAGGCGGTCCTCGAGTGGTGCTCGGACAGCGGCTACTGCACCATCCCTTACGGCGGGGGCAGCTCGGTCGTCGGGGGGGTCACGCCGCCAGCGGACGCCGGCCCGGTCGTCACGATCGCCCTCGACGAGCTGGACCGGGTGCTCGAGATCGACCCAGTGTCGAGAGCGGCCCGCATCCAGGCGGGCGTGTTCGGCCCTGCCCTCGAGGACCAGCTGAGGCCGGCCGGGTTCACGCTGCGCCACTTCCCGCAGAGCTTCACCGGCTCGACCCTCGGCGGCTGGATCGCCACCCGCTCCGGCGGCCACTACGCGACGAACCACACCCACATCGACGAGTTCGTCGAGACCGTGCGGATGCTGACCCCGCAGGGCTGGTGGGAGGCCCGCCGCCTACCGGCCTCGGGCGCCGGCCCCGACCCGAACCGGCTTGCGATCGGCTCGGAGGGCATCCTCGGGATCATCACCGAGGCGTGGATGCGGATCCAGGCCCGGCCCGTCTTCCGTGCCACGGCGAGCGTCCGCTTCCCCTCCTGGGAGGCGGGCTACGAGGCGACTCGGCAGGTAGCCCAGGCCAAGCTCTGGCCCGCCAACCTGCGCCTGCTCGACCCGGCGCTGGCCGCCGCGAGCGCAGGGCTCGACGGGACCCAGTCGGTGCTCATCGTCTCGTTCGAGTCGGCGGAGCTCTCCCAGCGCCCGGAGATCGAGCAGGCTCTCTCGATCCTGCGCGCCTGCGGCGGGACCGTGCCCGACGACGAGGTGGTGGTCGACGACGCCGGCCGGGCGACGGGACGGTCGGGCGCCGCGGGGGCGTGGCGCAACGCGTTCATCCCGAGTGGTGCCGGGCTCACCGCCGGCCTGGGGCTCATCGGGAACACTTTCGAGACGGCGATCACCTGGGACCGATGGCCCGAGCTCGACGCCTCGGTGCGGGAAGCGACCGCGAGGGTGCTGGAAGAGGTCTGTGGGGGCGGGACGGTGAACTGCCGCTTCACCCACGTCTACACCGACGGGCCGGCTCCGTACTACACCTACGGGGGCCGCTATCGGCCGGGCATGGACCCGGTCGCCGTCCTTGCCGAGCTGAAGGCGGGGATCTCGGACGCGGTGATGGCGGCCGGCGGCACCATCACGCATCACCACGCCGTCGGGAGGGAGCACCGGCCGTGGTACGACATCGAGCGCCCCGAGCTGTTCGCGGCGGCGCTCAAGGCCGCGAAGCGGGCCGTCGACCCGAACGGCGTGCTCAACCCTGGCGTCCTCGTCGACCCGGTCACCTAGCGTCGCCGCCTTCGCCGCCCGGGAGCAGCGGTGCGTAGGCTCGCGGGGGAGCGCTCGCCCCGTGCGATCCGGCGGGCGGCATCGACGGGAAGGAGGGCTCCGGATGTGCACGACCCACGAAGCCGGCCCGCCGGCGCCGCTGGCGGCGGCCGCCGCCCCGGACCGGGAGTGGGCAGGTGAGGCGCTACCGCTCGATCCGGTGGACTCCGTCGCCGTCACCACCGTGTGCGACAACGCGATCGACATCTTCCTCCCCGACGAGGGGCCGGCGCGGCGACGCTTAGGGCGACTCGGCGGCGCTCCGACGGTGGTCGCCGCCACCCTCGACGGCGGCCGGGGAGTGGACCTGCCCCGCGCCGAGCACGGTTTCTCCGTGCACGTCGCCGTCACGAAGGGCGGGAGGACTCACGAGATGCTGTTCGACACCGGTGTGAGCCCCGGCGGCTGCCGGGACAACCTCGCCCGGCTCGGGCTCGAGGTGGTCGAGATCGAGGCGATCGTGCTCAGCCACGGCCACTTCGACCACACGACGGGGTTGTCGGGTCTCGCGGCGGCCCTCGGCCGGGCGAACCTGCCGGTGGTGCTCCACCCCGAGTTCTGGAGCCGACGCCGGATCGCCGTCCCTGGCGAAGAGCCGCTCGAGCTGCCGTCGACGAGCCGGCGGGCGCTCACCGACGCCGGTTTCGAGGTCGTCGAGAACCGCCGGCCCTCCTTCCTGTTCCACCGCTCCGTCCTTGTCACCGGCGAGGTGGACCGCACCACGCCCTTCGAGACCGGCTTCCCCGTGCACGAGGCCTGGCGGGGTGGCTCGTGGGAGCCCGACCCGCTCATCCTCGACGATCAGGCCTTCATCGCGAACGTCGCCGGCAAGGGTCTCGTCGTCATCTCGGGCTGCGGCCACGCGGGCATCGTCAACATCTGCCGCTACGCCCGCCGGCTCACGGGAGTCGATCGGATCTACGCCGTGATCGGCGGCTTCCACCTGAGCGGGCGGCTGTTCGAGCCCGTCATCGTCCCGACCTGCGACGCCCTCGCAGAGCTCGACCCCGAGGTGATCGTCCCCACCCACTGCACCGGCTGGAAGGCGGTCCACGAGCTCGCGGCCCGCTTCCCCGATCGCTTCCTCCAGAGCTCGGTCGGCACGACCTTCCTCCTGGAGTCGCCGCAGGCGGCGTGAGGCAGTGGCGGGTTGGCCGCTCAGCGGGCGGCGCCATACCCAGCTGGACGTGTGGGCGCCGGCGACCAACCGGGTCCGAGTGGAGCGTCCCGCGCCGCCTCGTCGCTCATCCCTGGGCACGCCGACCGCCTCGAGCACGACCATGGCGCTCAGGGCCGCGCTGGCGTCGGCGTCGAGCGCGCCGTCGTGAGCTGGGTCACCACCGTGCGGCCGCCCTGTCGACGGGTGGCGGTGGCGGTGCGCAACAGCGCGATCAGGCTACGGCCGGGCTCCTCGGCGGCTTTGGTCCGACGAGGCGCCCAAGCGACGACCCCGTCGGCGCAATCCCTGCCTCAGCGCCGGCGCTCCCCCAGGCGGGCGAGGTCATGCGGGCCCTGCGCCGGGTAGCCGCCACCGGCCTGGATCGCCCGCGACCACTCCGACAGCACGGCGACGACCTCCTCGAGCTCGTCGCCGAGGCGGGCGACGATCGGGGCGCACCCGGCGTCGGTCTCGGTCTCGATGCGCTCTCTCGCCTCGCGCCCGGCGGGGGTGAGCTGGCCGCCGTCCACGAGGCCGCGCGCCTCGAGGCGTTCGGTGGCCGCGTCGAGATCGTCCGGGCTCCAGGCGCGCGTCCGGACATAGGTTCGCATCGGCAGCCCCCAATAGAGCTCGGTGACGAGGCCGATCTCGGCGCCGTCGAAGCCGGCGGTGGTCCACACGTTGAGGTGGACGTCGCCCCGGTAGTCGCGCAGCGCATCGGCGAGCCGCCAGGCGTCGACGAGCGCCTCGCCCGTCTCACCCTGCGCGACGACACCGGCAAAGAGCGGCTTTCCCTCCGGGCGGAGGTCGTCGACGGCCCGGGCCAAGAGCTCGATGGCGCGCTCGATCCCGGGCGGGTGGCCGCCGAGCAGGCGCTCCAGCTGGGCACCGGCGCCCTCGGTCCGGGCCCGGCAGATCGTCGCCGCGTCGGTGAGCGACCAACCGTGGGCCACCGCCGGCACCACCACCGCCGGGTTGAAGACCCCGAAGGCGGCGGCCACCACCTCGCCATGCACCTGGCCCATGAGCGAGCCACGGCTCGTGAAGTAGGCGGGACCGTCCGGGAGGGCGACAGCTCCGGCGGCACCGGGGCTCGGCGCGAAGCCGAGGGCCTCGTACGCGCGGTGGCACTCGGGAGAGAAGTAGACCTGCCCGGCGAAGGGCTCGAGCGCTGCGGCCAGCGAGCGTGAGGGTTGCATACGGTCGATCCCCTTCCGGGCTCCATGCGCGCCGGGAGGCGGCGCCGCCCCGGATGCTCCCCGACCCTCGTGCTGCGGTCAAGGGGCACACCCGGGCTTGAGGGGATCGCTGCTCCTACCATGTGACAGGCCGCGGTGACGGGAGGAGAGCAGTGAGCGACGATCCGGGGGGTGAGGCGGCCGAGTGCGCGAGCTTGCTCGGGATGCTGACGGGGCCGGGCGGCCCCTTCGAGGTGACCGAGGAGGTCGTGCGGGGCATCCCGATGAAGGTCTACCGGCACCGGTTCACCTCGTTGCGGGAGGTGGCTGCCGCTGCCCAGGCCCGGGGTGACTCGGACACCTTCCTCGTCTACGGGCAGCAGCGATGGTCAACCGGGGAGCTCCTCCGGCAGGCGAGCTCTGTCGGGCGCGTGCTCACCACCCGGTACGGGATCCGGCCCGGCGACAGGGTGGCCGTGCTGAGCGCGAACAACCCCGAGTGGTGCATGACCTTCTGGGGGGCCGTCGACGAGGGAGCGATCGTCGTCGGCCTGAACGGGTGGTGGAAGGCCGACGAGATCCTCTACGGCCTGCGCGACAGCGGCTCGCGCGTCCTCGTTGCCGACAGGGGGCGGATCATCCGGATCGCCGACCGGCTCGACGAGCTGCCCGAGCTCGAGCACGTCGTCCTCGCCGGCTGCGAGCCCTCCGAGGTAGGGCTTGGCGGCGATGCCCGCGCCCACGGCTTCGCCGAGTTGCTCGCGGAGCCCACCGACGAGCTGCCGACCGTGGCGATCGACGAGGACGACCCGGCCGTCATCTTCTACACGAGCGGCACCACCGGGCGCCCGAAGGGGGCGGTGAGCACGCACCGGTCGATGATCGCCAACCTGCAGAACACCATGTACTTCGCGGCGGCGAGGGCGCTCCAGTCCGCCGCCGACCCGGCACCTACCGGGAGCGGCCGCCAGCCCGCCTCCCTCCTCGCGAGCCCGCTGTTCCACGTGAGCGGCTGCCACTCTGGCCTCGTCGTCGGCATGCTGGCGGGCGTGAAGCTCGTCATCCCCGTCGGCCGCTTCGAGCCGGAGACGGCGATGCAGCTCATCCAGGACGAGCAGATCACGACGTTCTCGGCGGTGCCGACGATGGTCTGGCGGGTCGTCGAGCACCCTGCACGCCACAACTACGACCTCTCGTCGGTGACGACCGTCAGCTATGGCGGCTCGCCGACGGCGGGCGAGATGCAGCGCCGGGTCCGCGAGACCTTCCCAAACGTCCGCACCCTTGCCAACGCGTACGGCCTCACCGAGTCCAGCTCGGTCGCGACCCTGAACGCCGGTAAGGACCTGGAGGATCGGCCCGACTCGGTCGGACGGCCGATGCCGGTCGTCGACATCACGATCGTCGACCCGGCCGGCGAGAAGGTGCCGACAGGCGAGACGGGCGAGGTGTGGATCAAAGGACCGCTCGTCATGGCCGGCTACTGGAACCGGCCCGATGCGACCGCCGAGACGATCACGCGCGAGGGCTGGCTCCGAACCGGCGACATCGGCTACCTCGACGGCGACGGCTTCCTCTACATCACGGACCGGGCGAAGGACATGATCATCCGGGGCGGCGAGAACATCTACTGCGTCGAGATCGAGAACCGGCTCGTCGAGCACCCGGCCGTGGCCGACGCGGCCGTGATCGGGGTGCCCCACCCGACCCTTGGCGAGGAAGTGAAGGCGCTGATCGAGGTGGCCGACGGCCATGAGCTCACGGCCGAAGAGGTCCGCGCATGGGTGGCCGAGACGCTGGCAGACTTCAAGGTGCCCGCCTACGTCGAGCTTCGGCGGGACCGCCTCCCGCGCAATGCGTCGGGCAAGCTGCTGAAGAACGTGCTCCGGGGCGAGGGTGAGGTGAGCTTCGCCGAGACGATGTAGGCCCAGCCGCGCCGGTGCTCCCGGGCGTTCTACCGCACGAACGCGAGAGTGCCGGCCCGCCAGGTGCGGCGGAGATCGCTGCCGGGCGGGAAGCGATCGTCCAGTTCCAAGATGACCATACCGTGGGCGAAGGCGAACAGCGCCTGTGCCTGCCAGGGGTCACCCGTCGCCAGGTAGAAGGGCTCGCCGGCCCACTCCTCGAGCCCCCGGGGCAGGTCCTGCCTCGGGAGCGCTCCGGAGGTGGCGAGGCGGTAGAGCTCCGGATTGGCGAGGGCGACGGCCCGGTAAGCCGCAACGAGGCGGTGGGCCGCGCTGCTGCGACCTCGCGCGGCCAACGCCGTGTGGAGGATCTCGCCGACCTCGAGCAGGGCTTGCTCGATGAGGGCGGCTTCGAGCGCACGCTTGGTCGGGAAGTGCTTGTAGAGCGACGGCGCCTTCATCCCGACGCAGCTCGCCAACCTCCGCATGGTGAGGGCCTCGCGCCCCTCTGCTTCGAGGATGCGGCGGGCGGCAGACACGATCTCGGTGGCCCGAGGGTTGCGGGCCGGTACCTCGGGTCGGGTCACAGCTCCGAGAGCGAGAACACCGGATGGCGGGGGGCGATGGCGGCGATCTCCTCGTCGGAAGACTCCGGCCCGACGCCGTCGAAGAACACGCCCACCTCCACCTTCCAGCGCCGCAGATAGGCCCGGAGCACCGGGATCTTCTCGTCATCGGACAGCTCCGTGGCGAGGTACCGCGTGCGCCGGCGGCCGAGCCGAAGGTCGAGCCGGCCACCGCCGGCCCGCACGTTGCGGACCCACTCGGTCTCGCCGCGGGGCGAGACGAGGTAGGAGGAGCCCTCGTAGCGGAGGAGGTTGACAGGTGTCTGCCTCGGCTCTCCGGTCCGGCGGCCCCTCACCTCGAGGACGCGGCTGCCCCACACGCCGACGCCCATCCTCGTCAGACCGGCCACCGCCCTGTTGAACAGGTTGCGAGTCGCCCATCCCGGTTTCCGGTAGTGGTGGGTCGTGTGGTGCTGGTCCATCTCGGCCTCCCGCGGCTAACGGCGTACGTCACTCTGGCTAACAATGTTAGCTAGACGAGGGCCGCCTTGCGGGCAGGGCGCAGTGGCAGGTGAGGCTCCCGTGCCGGCCTCGGTCCGGCGATGGGGCCGTTCGGCGCCGGCGCGCGGGGAGCTTGCGACGAGGCGGCCGGTCCGCCGGGGTCAATGGCTGCGCGAGACCACCGGGCCGGTGCCACAGGAGTGCTCAGGTGATGGGGTTTCCGCCCCGCACAGCGACTGGGCGGAGCTCGCGCTCAAGCGAGGTGACGGCGGCCACTGCGTGGCGAGAGAGACCTTTGGAGACCGACGCGATGGCGTGGTAGGGCCGCAGACCCTCGGTTCAGATCTGCGGCGTGGTCCGGTGGCCGGGGGACTCAGGCGAGCCCACCAAGAGCCCTGGGCGGAGATGGCGACGCGCGCCGTGTCGCCGAGGTGGCGACGGCGCTCAGGATCGGGTGCCGAGCCCGGCCACGTTCTGCGCCGTCGAGGAGACCTGCGTCAGGTGGATGCCGAGCTCTGTCGGGACGGTGGTGAGCCGGGGAGAAGAGCCGGTGCCGAGTTGCCCCTCGCGGTTGTCGCCCCACGCCCACAGCCGGCCGGTCGCGTCGACGGCGTAGCTCGCGTACCCACCAGTGCTCACGTTGACGATGCGGACACCGTCCGGGAGGTGCAGCTCCACCGGCACGTCGGAGCCGATCTTCGTGCCGTCGCCCAGTTGCCCGCGGCTGTTCGCGCCCCACATCCACACCGAGCCGTCCTCGAGGACGGCGATGGTCTGCCCGTTGCTCGGCCCGCTGCCGCCCTGGAAAACCTGTCTCACCGGACCGGGCAGATCGACCCTCACCGGCCTCGAGCTGTCGGTCATGGTGCCGTCGCCGAGCTGACCAGCAGCGTTGTAGCCCCAGTCGTAGTAGCTGCCGTCGGCGAGCAGGGCTCCCGAGCCCTCCCAGGACGACGTGAGCGCGAGGACCCTCTCCCCGGCCGGCAGTCCGACGACGGGCGTCGGCCGGGTCGCCGAGGCCGTGGAGCCGTTCCCGAGCTCGCCGGCGTTCCCGCTCCCGCACGCGTACACCGCGCCCCCCGAGTCGAGCAGGGAGTGGGTGCGGGCTCCGGTGGCGAGGGAGACACGTGGCAGCCTGATGCGCTGCGGGCGGTCCTCGATGAACCCCGAGAGGCACAGATCGCCGAAGACGTTGAGGCCCCAGGCCCACGCGTGGCCGCTCGAGTCGATCGCGAGGGCGCCGTCGAAGGGCATCGGGTCGGCGAGGGCCCTGATCTTGACGCCGGCGGGGAAGCGGACCTTCACGGCCCGGGTCTCGTACGGTGTCAGCGTTCCGTACCCGAGCTCGCCGTAGCTGTTCACACCCCATCCGTAGACCTGGCCGGTCGACGTGAGGGCGTAGCCGTCGGAGTTCGACGTGGCGATCTGCACGACCCTCCCTGAGATGCTCGCGACAGGAGTGGGCGTGTCCAGCTGGAGCCCGGCGATCGGTCCGCGGTTGCCGACGACGCCCCAGCGGTAGACGGTCGTGAGCCGGGTCGTCGGCCTCCTCGGACGGGTGTTCGGGCTGGAGGGGCCGGCACCGCCGCCTCTGCCGGTGCAGGCGGCGAGGAGCCCGATGGCGCAGGCGAGCACGGCGAGAGCGGCCCCATCTCTTCGCCGATGCCCTAAACTGTCAACCATGGTTGTCAAGTTACCATCCGCCGGCGCGTGATCGGTCGCACCGACCCCCCCGGCAGGCTCGGCGCCGCGCTGCGCCGCGCCTGGCTCGGCTACCAGCACCGTCTTGACGAGGAGATGCGCGCGGCCGGCTTCCCGGGTCGACGGCTCTCCGACGCCCGGGTGCTCCGGCTCGTCGCGCAATCGGACGCCCTCACAACCGCCGCCCGGATCGGAAGGGAGCTCGGCATCACCCGCCAGGCAGCCGCGAAGATTGTGGCCAGTCTCCGGGACCGCGGGTACGTGACCGCCACCTCCTCGGCGAGCGACGGCCGCGAGAAGAAGGTGTCGCTCACCGCCCGGGGACGCGAGTATCTGTCGACCCAGCAAGCAGCCGCCCGCCGCCTCGAGCTCGATCTGCGCCAGCAGCTCGGGTCCGACGCGTTCGCCGCTCTCGGGGCTCTCTTGGAGGCGCTCGGTGCCGGCGGCCCCGGACCCGATCAGCCGCGGCTCCGGGAGTACCTCCGCCGGCGAGCCGACCCCAAGGACTCGACCGCCGGGCGGGACGACGGATGAGGTCGCCGCCGAACGCTGCCAGGGGGCAAGCCAGGGGAGCCGGTCTCGCGATCGGGAGGCGGGCGTCTCCCGGCGCCAGGCTCCACCGCTCAGGAGGGCCGCGGCCCGCTGAACGAGATCGCGATCATCCGGCGCCACCACTCGGCGAAGCGGAGCTGGAGCACTTCGAGCGGGAAGCCGTGGCGGGCGGCGTGCTCGTCGGGGAGGCGGTCCCAGCCGTAGTGGGTGACGCTGACGCGGGTCTCACCCGGTGCGACCGGCTCGAAGCCGACGTGCAGCTCGGTCTCGCAGCCGGGCGGGAAGCTCTCCTGGCGCCAGGAGACGACGAGGCGCCGCGGCGGCTCCCAGGCCGAGATCACACCGATCACGAACACCGTCCCGTCGTCGTAGGTCTCCGTCAGCCTCCCGCCCGTGCCGGGCTCGAAGGCGAGGGTCCCGCTGCCGCCCGAGCTGAAGGCGAAGAGCTGGTTCGGCTGCCACCACTGATCGATCTCGTCCGTGAAGCGCCGCCATGCCTCGGCGGGCTCGCAGGGCACCCGCAGCGCGACGAGGACTCGGGAGCCGTCAGCGCTCATGGCGGGAGGCGACGTGAGCGGCGAAGGCGGCGAGCTCGTCGCTCCAGGCCTGCTCGGCCTCGACGAGCCACCGGCGCAAGCCGGAGAGTGCTTCGGTGCGGAGCTGGTAGATGCGCACCCGAGTGTCGAACGGCGGCGTGGTGTCGGTGACGAGGCCGCCCTCTCGAAGGACCCGCAGATGCTTGCTCATCGTCGGGGCGCTCACGCCGAGCTCGGCCGCGAGCTCGCCGGCCCGGCGCGGCCCGGTGACGAGCAGCTCGACGGTGCGACGCCGGAGCGGATCGGCGAGCGCGGCCAGGGCGGCGTCGACGGCCGCCCTGGGCTGCAGGGACGGAGCCGCCGAGCTCGTCGCTCGCCCGGCACCGGCGTGGGCGGTGCCGCTCACTCCCAGGTGGCGGAGGTGATGGGCTGGCCGAGAGCGGCCTCGGCCTCGGCCCGGCTCACGTCGCGCACGTGCTGGCCGAAGGTCCACAGGTGCCCTTCCGGGTCGAAGGCCCGGTAGGTGCGGTCTCCGTAGAACTGCTCCTCGGGCTCCTGGTCGATCACGGCGCCGGCCGCCCGCGCCCGTTCGCAGTGCTCGTCGAGGCCGGAGAGAAGTTGCACGTGGATGGTCTGGGTGGTGGTGCCCCCGAGCCGCTTCGGGCTCCGGATGGCCTCGCGCCACTGCCCGCCGACCATGAGCCGCCCCCGTCCCTCCAGGGCGAGCTCGTAGTGGCAGGCGTGAGGAGCCTCCGGGGGCCCGTCGATCGCCATCGTGACCTCGAAGCCGAAGGCCTCCACCAACCAGTCCAGTGCCGCCTTCGGGTCCTCGTAGTGCACGCTGGCCGTGAACGTCGCATCTTCCATGAAGATAGTTTCCATTATTAGAAACTAAATGTCAAGGCCCTCGAGCTCGTCGTTCAGAGGCGCTCGCGCGCCCTCGCGAGCGCGTTCGCCGCCACCGTCGGGGCTGCGGTCGGAGGGAAGGGCCACACGGCCGAGACGTTGATCTCGCAGAGCACGAAGGTGTCGCGGCCGCCGGCGTCCTTCGGCCCGTAGAGGAAGTCGGCGTCCCAGATCACCGGCAGCTCGTCGAGCTCGAGCCCGAGGAGGCGGGCCATCGAGGGGACCCAGTCGTCCTCGGCGAGGCGGCGCAACTCCTGGTAGGCCGGAGCGTCCGCCGCCTCCATCGCCGATGGCGGAAGCGGTGGTCGCCTGGCGGCGCCGAGATCGAGCAGCCCTGCCGGCCACTGGTGGCAGAAGCCGACGACGCGCCCGTGCGAGAGGTAGCACCGGATCATCCCCTCGCCGAGGCGGTCCTGGAACGGCTGGTCGACGATGCACCCGGACCAGGCCAGCAACCTTGCGCATCGGTCGAGGACCACCCCGAGCGTCGTCTCCTCCGACGAGCCGTCCCGCAGTTGCGCGTGGCGGACCCGCACCGGGGTGTCGCGTGGCGCCCCACGGGCCGGCTCGAGCAGCTCCACCTTGAACACGCCGTTCCCGCCATTGCCCCGGCCCTGCTTCACGACGAGGCAGCCGCGCTCGGCGAGTCGCTCGGGCAGGCGCTCGGCGAGCTCCTCTGGAGAGCGATAGACGGCGGTGTCGCTGCCCCACCCGAGCTCCCGGGTCGTGTAGAGCACCTCCTTGGTCCCCATCTTCAGGATCACCGAGGGATCCGCCGAGACGAACCGCCCCCGGGCTGCGACTTCGCGGAGGAGGGCGTCCACGTTGGCGCGGTCGGCTCCGTCCTGGATCGGGTTCACCCAGACGAGGACGCCATCGACCCCTGCGAGCTGTGCACGGGCCTCGGCCACGCGCTCGTCCTCGAACGGGATCGGGACGAGGTCGACCGGGAGCTCGGCGAAGGCGTCGAACAGCGGTGCCATCTGGTGGCGCTCGTCCGGGCGCGACGCCGACGCGGCGCCCCGCCACAAGATGCCGAGCCGCAGCTGACGTGGGGTCACGGGTGCTCCTTGCGAGGTCGTCGATCGGGCGTCCACGAAATGTTCACCCGGGCGGGCACAGTTTTCACCGCGCCGTCACCGCACAAGGGGCGATCCTGCGTCCATGGCTGATGTTCTCGTCGTCATCGGGGTCGTCGTGTTCGTGGCGGCCATGCTGGGGCTCATCGGCGGCCTCGAGCGGATATGACCGTCGCGGACGGCATCCTGCTCGCCCTCTCGATCGCGCTGTTCGCCTACCTCGGCGTCGCGCTCGTGAAAGCAGAGCGGTTCTGATGGGCTTTGCCTGGACGATCGTCGCCATGGTGGTCGTGCTCGCCATCGCCTGGCGCTACCTCGGCTCGTACCTCGTGGCGGTGTACGAGCGGCGGACGAACTGGCTCGGCGTCGTGGAGCGACCGATCTACCGGCTCATCGGCGTGGACCCGGACGGGGAGCAGACCTGGCAGCGCTACGGCATCTCGCTCGTCGTCTTCACCGGCGTCATGCTCCTCATCGGCTACGCCCTGCTGCGACTCCAGGGCCATCTTCCCCTCAACCCCCAGCACCTGCCGGGGGTGGCGCCGGCGCTCGCGTGGAACACCGTCGTCTCGTTCGTGACGAACACGGACTGGCAGAACTACTCCGGGGAGACGACGATGTCGTACCTCTCCCAGATGGGCACCCTCGCCCTCCAGAACTTCGTCAGCGCCGCGGTCGGGCTCGCGGTCGCGATCGCGTTGATCAGGGGTCTGTCGCGCTCGGGATCGAGCACGATCGGGAACTTCTGGGTCGACGTGGTCCGGGGGACGCTCTATGTCCTCCTGCCGATCGCGTTCGTCGCGGCGCTCGTGTTCATGGCCCAGGGAGGCGTCGAGACGCTGGCCGGCCCGGCCCACGTCCACGACGTGCTGAACGGCGTGAGCCAGACGATCCCTCGAGGGCCGGTCGCCTCGCAGGAGGCGATCAAGCAGCTCGGCACGAACGGTGGCGGCTACTACAACGCGAACGGGGCCATGCCCTTTGAGAACCCCACCGGGCTCACGAACTTCCTCTCGATCGTCCTTATTTTGTGCATCCCCGTCGCCCTCACCTACAGCTTCGGCAAGATGGTCGGCAACCTCCGCCAGGGGGTGGCCGTCCTCGCCGTGATGGCGATCCTGTTCGGTGGCTGGCTTGCCATCGGCGCAACCGCCGAGCACCAGCCCAACCCGGCGGTCGCCGCCGCCGGCGTCGTCCATCAGCCGGCGGGGAACATGGAGGGCAAGGAGGTCCGCTTCGGGGATACCTCCTCGGCGCTCTACAACGTGACGTCGACGCAGACCTCGACCGGCAGCGTTGACTCCGCCAACGACTCCTACAACCCGATGGGCGGTTTTGCCACCCTGACGGGCATGATGCTCGGCGAGGTGAGCCCCGGCGGCGTGGGGAGCGGCCTCTACACGCTCCTTTTGTTCGCGATCGTCGCCGTGTTCCTCGGCGGCCTCATGGTGGGCCGGACGCCCGAGTACCTCGGGAAGAAGATCCAGGCCCGCGAGGTCAAGCTGGCCGCGATCGGCGTCCTCGTCATGCCGGTCGCCGTCCTCGTCCTCACCGCGATCGCCGTCTCGGTTCATGCGGGCCGGGTCGCGACCTTGAACGCGGGGCCGCACGGCTTCACCGAGATCCTCTACTCGTTCACCTCGGTCACGAACAACAACGGCTCGGCCTTCGCCGGCCTCAGCTCGAACACCGCCTTCTACAACAACATCCAGGTCGTCGGCCTGCTGCTTGGCCGCTTTGCGATCATCCTCCCGGTCCTCGCCCTCGCCGGGGCTCTCGGGGCGAAACAGCCCGTGCCTTCGTCGCTCGGCACCTTCCGCACGGACCAGCCGATGTTCATCGGCCTCCTCCTCGGCGTCGTCCTGATCGTCGGCGGGCTCACCTTCTTCCCGGCCGTCGCGCTCGGTCCGATCGTGGAGCAGCTCTCCCACGGGAGGTTCTTCTGATGCCCGTGTCCGGCCGGCTCCGGGCACCCACCGGGTGCGCCGGGCTCGTCGAACCCACATGGACCGCTCCCGGGCCCGATCAAGGGGAGGTGACCCATGCCGGGCGTTGAGGCACTCGGCCTGGCGGGACCCGACGCCCCCCCGCAGGGCGCGGCCTCCGCTGCCGGTGTGGCACGGCATCGGCGCCTGCTCGACCGGGAGATCCTCGCAAGGGCGGCCGGCGACGGCCTGAAGAAGTTCTCGCCCCGGACCCAGGTCCGCAACCCGGTGATGTTCGTCGTGTTCGTCGGCACGGTCGTGACCCTCGCCGAGTCGATCGCCCACCCGGGCGTCTTCGACTGGTCGGTGACTGCCTGGCTCGCGCTCACGGTGTACTTCGCCAACTTCGCTGAAGCCGTCGCCGAAGGGCGGGGAAAGGCACAGGCGGACACCCTGCGCCGGCTCCGGGTCGAGACCGAGGCCCGCCGGCTGAGAGGCGACCGCGAGGAGCGCATCGCTGCCGCCGAGCTCGCAAAGGGCGATGTCGTCGTGTGCGAGGCGGGTGACGTCATCCCCTCCGACGGGGAGATCATCGACGGCGTCGCCTCTGTCGACGAGTCCGCCATCACCGGGGAGTCGGCCCCCGTCATCCGGGAGTCCGGTGGCGACCGCTCGGCCGTCACGGGCGGGACCCGCGTCCTGTCGGACCGGATCGTGGTCCGCATCACCGCCGAGCGGGGGAAGACCTTCATCGACCGGATGATCAGCCTCGTGGAGGGGGCGCAGCGCCAGAAGACGCCGAACGAGATCGCCCTCACGATCCTGCTCGCCGCCCTCACGATCGTCTTCCTGCCCGTCGTCGTCTCCCTCGAGCCCTTCGGGCGCTACGCCGGGTCGCCCGTCTCGGTGGTCATCCTCGTCGCCCTCCTCGTCTGCCTGATCCCGACGACGATCGGGGCGCTCCTGTCGGCGATCGGGATCGCCGGCATGGACCGGCTCGTCCAGCGCAATGTGCTCGCCATGTCGGGGCGGGCCGTCGAGGCGGCCGGCGACGTGCAGACGCTCTTGCTCGACAAGACAGGGACCATCACGCTCGGGAACCGGATGGCGGCGGCCTTCTACCCGGTCGGTGGCCACGACGAGGAGGAGGTGGCTGCGACGGCCCAGCTCGCCTCCCTCGCCGACGAGACCCCTGAGGGTCGTTCCGTCGTCGTGCTCGCGAAGGAGCGGTTCAACATCCGCGAGCGCGACCTCGGCTCGGACCACGAGTTCGTGCCCTTCAGCGCCACGACGCGCATGTCAGGGGTCGACGTCGACGGGAGGCAGGTCCGAAAGGGAGCGGCGGAGGCTGTCAGCCGTTGGGTCGTCGCCCAGGGCGGGAGGACCTCGCCCGAGCTGGACGCGATCGTGGAGCGGGTTGCCCGCTCCGGGTCGACGCCGCTCGCCGTGGCCGACGGACCCGAGCTGCTCGGGGTGATCGAGCTGAAGGACGTGGTGAAGGCCGGGATCAGGGAGCGCTTCGACGAGATGCGCTCGCTCGGGATCCGCACCGTCATGATCACCGGGGACAACCCGCTCACCGCAGCTGCCATCGCCCAGGAGGCGGGGGTCGACGACTACCTCGCCGAGGCCACGCCCGAGGCGAAGATGGCGCTCATCAAAGCCGAGCAGGAGGGCGGGAAGCTCGTCGCCATGACGGGGGACGGCACGAACGACGCCCCTGCCCTCGCCCAGGCGGACGTCGGCGTCGCCATGAACACCGGCACGACGGCCGCCAAGGAGGCGGGGAACATGGTCGACCTCGACTCCAACCCGACCAAGCTCATCGACATCGTCGAGATCGGCAAGCAGCTCCTCATCACCCGTGGCGCCCTCACGACCTTCTCGATCGCGAACGACGTCGCCAAGTACTTCGCCATCATCCCCGCCCTGTTCGTGGCGACCTACCCGCAGCTGCGAGCCCTCAACGTCATGCGACTCCACAGCCCCGAGAGCGCGGTGCTCTCGGCGGTGATCTTCAACGCCCTTGTGATCGTGGCGCTGATCCCGCTCGCCCTGAGGGGGGTCAGGTTCCGCGCCCAGGGCGCCGGCGCCATCTTGCGCAGGAACGTGTGGATCTACGGGGTGGGTGGGCTCGTCGCCCCCTTTCTGTTCATCAAGCTCATCGACCTCCTCCTCAGCGCGACGGGGGTCTTCTGATGCGCTCGCTGCTCGTGGTGAACCTCCGGAGGGGCGCGCTCCTCACCGCGGTCTTCTTCGTCCTGCTCGGGCTCGCCTACCCGCTCGCCGAGGTGGGGATCGGCCAGGCGCTCTTCCCTCACCAGGTGAACGGCTCTCTCACCAGGTACGGCTCGACGCTCATCGGCCAGCACTGGACCGGACCGAGGTGGTTCCAAGGGCGACCGGATGCCGACAACCCGATGGCCACCGGCGGCACCAATCTCGGGCCCCGGTCGAAGGCGCTCGTGCGCGACGTAGCGCGAGAGGTCGCGCTCTTGCGCCGGGAGGGCATCACCCCCACGCCCGACCTCGTCACCACCTCCGGCAGCGGGGTCGACCCCGACATCGCACCTGTGGACGCCTACGCCCAGGTCGCGGCAGTTGCGAAGGCGCGGGGCCTCCCCGTGGCGGTGCTGCGCCGGCTCGTGGCGAGCCAGGTCCACGAACCCGAGCTCGGGTTCCTCGGCTCGCCCTACGTGGACGTCCTGCAGCTCAACGAAGCTCTGGCTCGGTTGGGATGAGGCAGGCCGACCCGCGAGCGTCCGGCGGTCCGACCCGAGTGGCGAGCACGGTCGCGGCGGCTCGGCCGCGAGAGCGCGTCGAGGTGGCCGGGAGGATCTCGGCCGTCCGTACCGTCACCCGCGGGGCGGCCCCGTCGTGCCTGTGCGTGCTGGACGATGGGACCGGCGAGATCGACCTGCTCTTCCTCGGCCGCCGCAAGGTGCCGGGCCTCGAAGTCGGCACAGGTTGTCGCGCCGAAGGGACGGCGCGCGTCGAGCAGGGGCGCCTCGTCGTCTGGAACCCCCGCTATTGGCTCGGGGAGCAGAGCGCCTTCGCGGAGGCGACGTTGCCAGGTGACGCGCGGGCCGGCCCTGCGGCGGTGCCAGGTCGCGGGCAGGCCGCGCCGACGCCGGCCGGAGCCGGGGCGGTGCCGGACGGCGGCGGAGCCCCGGCCGGCCGCGAGGAGCCCAGCGAGGGAGCGGCTCTCGTCGAGCCGGCGGGCCACTTCCGCATCTACCTCGGTGTCGCAGCGGGTGTCGGCAAGACGGTCGCCATGCTCGACGAGGGTCAGCGCCGGCGCGAGCGAGGAACCGACGTCGTCATCGCGCTCGTCGAGACCCACGGCCGAAAGGTGACCGCAGAGCGGGCCGAGGGCCTCGAGGTCGTCCCCCGGCGGCGGGTCGAGCACCGGGGCGCCATCCTCGAGGAGATGGATCTCGATGCGGTCCTGCGCCGCAAGCCGAAGGTGGCCCTCGTCGACGAGCTCGCGCACACGAACGTCCCCGGCAGTGGCCGCAACGAGAAGCGGTGGCAGGACGTGCTGGAGCTCCTCGAGTCCGGGATCGACGTCATCACCACGGTCAACATCCAGCACCTCGAGAGCATCGCCGACGCGGTCGAGAGGATCAGCCACGTGCCGGTGCGCGAGCGGGTCCCTGACTGGGTCGTGCGCCGGGCCGACCAGATCGAGCTCGTGGACTCCTCGCCGGAGCAGCTCCGCCGCCGGATGCTGCACGGCAACATCTACCCGCTCGAGCAGGTTCCCCATGCCCTCGCCAACTTCTTCCGGGCGGACAATCTGAGCGCTCTTAGGGAGCTGACGCTCCGGTTCATGGCCGACGAGACCGAGGAGGAGCTGCTCGAGCACCTGCTCGCCGCCAGAGCCGAGACCGTCTGGGAGACGGCTGAGCGGATGGCGGTCGGTGTGACGGCGGCCCCTGGCACCGCCGCGGTCATCCGCCGCGCCGCCCGCATGGCCGCGAGGATGAAGGCCGACCTTCACGCCGTCCACGTCACGGCGAAGGACGCTGCGCTCCGGAGTCGCGACGAGCTCGCCCCGGTCCGGCGAGTCGTGTCGGACGTCGGGGCGTCGTGGCACGAGGTCGAGGCCACGGATCCCGTCGAGGCGCTCGTCGAGTTCGCACGGCGCCACCAGATCACCCAAGTCGTGATCGGAGCCAGCCAACGGAGCCGGTGGCGGGAGCTGGCGGGTGGAGGCTCGATCGTGCAGAGGATGAGCCGCCGGGCGGCCGGCGCCGGGATCGACCTCCACATCATCGCCCGGCGGGACCCGGTGCCAGCCGAGAAGGGGCGCCGAGCCACGAGCGGGGCGGCCGGCGCGGCACGAGGCGACCGGGATGAAGGCTCGGCCGAGCACGAGTGAGGACGCCGTAGCGCATGGGCGGGCGAACGGTCGGACCGCGAGCGGCTCGCCTCCTCGCGCGAGGGGCATCGTGCCGCTGCCCGCAGCCGGCTGCCTGCTGGGCGACGGCGTCCAAGGTGGCGCGGCGCCCGGCAGATGTGAGCGCGAGGCGGGCCCCTTCGACGGCGACCAGACCACGGGCATGTGGGCTGCGCCGGGCGACCCAGATCTAGGATCGCCCCATCGCGAGCAAGGGAGCCGCAGCCCATGGGCAGGTGCACGATCAGACGGCGAGTTGTCGGCCTCGCCCTGCACGGCGTCATCGTCGCCTCGCTCGTCGTCGGCGGAGCGGCTCCCGCTCTCGCTGCGACGTCCAGGGGCCACGGCGGCGGCAGCGGCGGCGGGAGGGCGACGCCGACCGGGAACGACGTCTCCTACCCGCAGTGCGGGACGAGCCTGCCGGCGGCACCGGCCTTCGGCATCGTGGGCCTGACAGGTGGGCTCGCCAACGACCTCAACCCCTGCTTCGGGCCGTCGTCGTCGTATCCGAGCTACGACCAGAGCGAGCTGTACTGGGCGGCTGCCTCCTCCACGGGCGGGGCGAGCCAGCCCAAGGCGTCGCTGTACGTCAACACGGCGGATCCGGGAAACGTCTACGACGGCACGGCGATCTCGGACTGGCCTGATTCGGGAAGCACTCCCTATGGGTCATGCACGACGACGACGGTGACGCTCACGAGCGGCACCGACACCGTCGGCGCCGACTCTCCCGCGTGCGCCTGGCAGTACGGCTACGACAACGCCACGGAGGACGTGAGCTGGCTCGAGGCTGCCGCGAGCGCGATCGACGGCCAGGCCCCTCCGGTCACCGTGGCCGGCACCGCCTCGAGCTACCCGTGGTGGCTCGACGTCGAGACGGCGAACACGTGGCAGTCGGACACGACGATGAACGTCGCCGACCTAGAAGGGATGATCGCCGCGCTCCGGGCTGCCGGGGCCACCGCGGTCGGCGCGTACTCGACCTCCAGCCAGTGGGACACCATCACCGGGGGCACGAGCTCCGCCTCGGGATCGCTGTACGGCATGCCCGACTGGATCCCCGGAGCCCGAAACCTCTCCGGCGCGCAGGCCAACTGTGGCCAGGCTTCCTTCACCGGGGGCACCGTCACCCTGACCCAGTGGTTCAGCCATCCCGATGGCGACTACGCCTGCTGACGGCAGCTTCGACTCTCTGGCCGGTCAGCTCTGGCGTGCCCGCCACCGGCGTCACCCTGGGGCAGGAGAGCCAGCGAGGCGCGATTCCGGGTTGGTCGCAGCTGCCAGGGCTCGCGCCCGCACCGGGCCGAGCCGGGCCGGAGCAGCGGCGCTCCCTTGGAGGAGCGCCGCGATGATGGGCACGCGGACACGAAGGACCCTCACCGGCACCCTCGCAGCGCTCGCCACCATGGCCGCGCTGACGGCCGTCATGGTGAGCATCCGCAGCCATCTGAGCATCGCCACGGCTGCCCTGGTGCTCGTGGTCCCGGTCGTGATCGGAGTGGTGGTCGGCGGCTTCGTCGCCGGTGTCCTCAGCGTCGTCGCCGGCTTTCTCGTCTACGACTTCTTCTTCATCCCCCCGTACGCCACCCTCTCGGTCGGTGCGCTGCAGAACTGGGTGGCGCTCGGCGTCTACGCCGTCGTCATGCTGCCGGTCTCCCAGGTGGTCGCCCGCCTCGACTCGGCGAGAGCGGAGGCTCGCCGCCGGGAGCGAGAGATGCAGGAGCTCTTCTCCCTCTCCCACCTGCTCGTTGAGGACCAGCAGCTCGACGAGCTGCTGTCAACCGTGGTGACGACGGTCGCCGGGGTGTTTGAGGCCGACCAGGTGGCGCTCCTCCTGCCGGGTCCCGACGGGCTCGAGGTCGCTGCGTGGGCCGGCGAGCCGCTGAGCGAGGCTCAGATCAGGCGCGTGCTCCCCGAGCCACCGGAGCCTGCGAGCCTGGAGCCGGGGCCCTCCGAGCGAGGTGGGCTCCTCGTCGTCGCCCTCGTCGCCGCCAACCGGCCGGTCGGCCTCCTCGCACTGACCGGTGACGGCCTCTCGCGGCACGATCGCGAGCCGCTCATGCTGTTCGCCAACCACATCGCCCTTGCCGTCGAGCGAGTGCAGCTTCGGGACCGGGCGCTCCGAGCGAGGCTCGCCGACGAGGTGGCCCGCCTCGCGCGCACGCTCGTGAGCGCCGTCGCTCACGACCTTCGCACCCCGCTCGCCCGCATCAAGGCGTCCTCCTCGACCCTGGCGGACGCCGCCTTCGACGTCGATCCCGCGAAGTCCCGGAAGCTCGCTCGCCTCATCGACTCGCAGGTCGACCGGTTGGCCGACCTCGTGCGCAACCTGCTCGACATGAGCCGGATCCAAGCCGGCGTGCTTGAGCCGCGCCGCTCCGTGGTGGAGGTTCGAGAGCTCGTGGCCGCCGCCGTGCGTGACATCGCGGCAGATCGCCACGACCACCCCATCCGCGTCGTGCTTGCAGACGACCTGCCACCAGTCGACGTCGACCGTCCCCTTGTCGGAAGGGTGCTGGAGAACCTGATCGCGAACGCACTGCGCTACAGCCCGAAGCTGGAGCCGATCACGATCAGCGCCGTGCTCGAGCCGCCTCGGCACGTCGTCGTCTCGGTGAGCGACCGCGGTCCGGGGGTTCCGCCGCACCAGCGGGACGAGATCTTCGAGCTGTTCGCTCGCCGCGACAGCGATGCCGGCGCAGGGCTCGGCCTCGCGATCGCGAGGACCTTCGTTGAGGCACACGGCGAGCGCATCTGGGTCGAGGAGGCGCCCGGCGGCGGTGCGATGTTCTGCTTCACCCTGCCGCTGGCGGCATCGATTGAGGAGGAGCCGCGCCATGTCGAGAGTGCTCGTCATTGACGACGACCCCGACCTGCTCGGTGTCTGTCGAGTGGCCCTCGAGGCGCTCGGCCATCAGCTGATCACGGCCGAGTCAGGAGGCGAGGGGCTCGCGGAGGCGGCGATCCGCTCTCCCGACGTCGTCGTGCTCGACCTCGGCCTGCCCGACCTCGACGGGGTGGAGGTCTGCCGGCGGATCCGGCAGTGGAGCCGCGTGCCGGTCGTCGTCTTGTCGGCGGACGGCTCGGAGGACCGCAAGGTCGAGGCGCTCGACGCCGGTGCCGACGACTACGTGACCAAGCCCTTTGGCATGCGCGAGCTCGACGCGCGGCTTCGCGTCGCCGTGCGGCACCGCGGGGTGGATGCGACCGAGGCCGTGACCGAGCTCGTCGCAGGAAGTCTCCGGCTCGACCTCGTCCACAGGGAGGCGACGCTGTCGGGCCGGCCGCTCGACCTCGCGCCGAAGGAGTTCGACTTCCTCGCCTACCTTGGTCGCCACGTGGGAAAGGTCTGCACGCGGCGCATGATCCTCGAGAACGTCTGGGGCCCCGGCTACGTCCGGGAGACCAACTACTTGAAGGTCTACGCCTACCGGCTGCGGCGCAAGCTCGACGACGAGCATGGCCGGTTCCTCCAGAGCGATCCCGCCGTCGGCTACCGGCTCGTGCCCTTCGACGCAGGCCTTCGCGGCGAGGGGAGCTGAGACGGGGCGTGCCCGGGTACGGCGCCGTCCCGGCTGCCGACCCCACATACCTCACGGGGTATGCTGCACACGTCGCCGTCGACGAGACAGGAGGTCGTTCGCGAGATGTGCCGTGCCGTGAAGTGCCGGACGTGTGGGAAGACGACGTGGGCCGGCTGCGGCCAGCACGTCGAGCAGGTGCTCCGGGGGGTGCCCGAGTCGAAGCGGTGCGCCGGCCACCCGAAGCTCCCGGGAGAGCGGCGCTCGCTCGTGAAGCGGCTCTTCTCTCGGGCCTGACCCTCGGGAGCTGACCGGAGGCGAGTGCCTCGTTTCTCCGGTCTCCACGGGCGACAGGGCGCTGTCCGCCCGCGCCGCGCGCGCATACTGTCGGCGTGCGAGTCGACCGCCGCAGCCCCGTCCCGCTGTGGGCGCAGATCCTCGCCGACCTGCGAGACCGCCTCGCGGCGGGGGAGTTTGCCGACGGCTTCCCGAGCGACGTCGAGCTCGTGGCGCACTACCGAGTGAGCCGCCAGACCGTGAGGGAGTCGGTCCGACACCTCCAGCAAGAAGGGGTCGTGGAACGGGTCCGTGGCCAGGGCACCTCGGTCCGCACACGACCGATCGAGCAGACGCTCGGCGCCATGTACAGCCTGTTCCGCTCCGCCGAGGCGCAGGGCGTCGTCCAGGAGAGCGTCGTTCGACACCTCGAGGAGCGCGAGAACGCCGAGGCGGCGGCGATGCTCGGTCTCGAGCCTGGCGAGCCTCTCGTCTACCTCGAGCGGCTCCGCCTGCTCGACGGCAAGCCCGGGGTCCTCGACTGCTCGTGGCTGCCGGCCCGCCTTGCCCGTCCCATCCTCGACGCGGACTTCCACCACACGGCTTTGTACCGCGAGCTCGAGGTGCGCTGCGGGCTCCGCCCCGACTCCGGCTGGGAACGCCTGCTGCCGGTGCTGCCGAGCCCGGAGCAGCGAGGGCTGCTCGGGCTCGGGCCGCGGACCTCCGCCTTTGCCATCGAGCGCCTCGCCTACGCGGGCCCGATCGCGGTGGAGTGGCGGCACGGCATCATCCGCGCCGACCGCTTCCAGTTCGTCGCCCGCTGGTCACCGGGCCGGCTCGACGCCGCCTTCGAGGCACCCGGCGCCGAGCGCCCGGACGGTGATCACTCGGCCGCGGGGAGGCGGGCCGAGTAGATCGAGTACCCGTCGACGTGGCGGGCGACCGCGGTGGCGAGGAAGGTCGCCGCGATGATCGGGACGAAGATGGAAAAGCCGGTGTGGGTGAGCTCCACGACGAGGACCAGGCCGGCGAGGGGGGCCTGGATCGCAGAACCGAGCATGGCGGCGGCACCCACGAGCGCGAAGGCGCCGACAGGAGCTCCCGCCCACAGGTGGGACCAGAGGATGCCGGCCATGGCGCCGAAGACGGCGCCGGTGCTGAGGAAGGGGGTGAAGAGCCCCCCCGAGGCACCGCTGCCGAGGCAGAGCGAGGTCACGAGCGGCTTCAGCGCGAACAGGGCGAGCAGCAGCAGCACCGTGCCCTGACCGAGGAAGGCGCGATGGGCCATGTCCTTGCCGTTGCCGAACAGCGCCGGGTAGGCGATGCCGATCACGCCGAGGATCGTGAAGGCGACGAGCGGCCCGACGATGACGGGTCGGCCCGTCAGGCGGTGATGGGAGATCCATCCGATGAGACGGATGTAGCCCGAGGCGAGCACCCCGATGACAGGGCCGGCGACGAGCGCGAACACGAGGATCGAGGGGGAGAAGCGGTAGGCGGGGAGACCGAGGTAGGTGGCGTGCTGGGGCAGGTAGATCCACGCCACGGCCGTGGCGATCGCGCTCGTGGCGAGGGCGGGAAGCACCACCGGCAACGCGATCGAGCCGACGAGCACCTCGGCCGTGAACAGGGCCCCGCCAACAGGGACGTTGTAGACCGCAGCGAGCCCGGCTCCGGCGCCGCAGGCGACGAGAAGGCGGCGCTGGGCGGTGTTGAGCCTGAACCATCCCGAGACCAGGCTCCCGGAGACCCCGCCCATGAGCTTCGGGGCGGCCTCCCGTCCGATCGAGGCGCCCATGCCGATCGCCACCTCCGAGATGAGGCCGGTGATGAGGCTCCGGCGGGCCGAGAGCTTCCCGTCCCCCGCCCAGATGACCTCGTCGACCTCGGACTTCTCGCCCTTGGTGTACTTGCGCAACAGGTACCAGGCGGGACCGGCGAAGGCACCGGCGATGGCGAGGGAGGCGACACGATGGAGCCCCGACGCCGCCTCGACGTGGCTCTGGTAGTCGCCGGGGCCCGTGCCGAAGGCGAGGTGCTCGAACCCGAACAGGACGACCATCATGAGGTCGCCGAAGAGCCCGGTCCCGATCCCGGTCAGGACGAGGGCGAGCCAGAAGCGCCAGGTGAGCGCCGCCTCACCGTCGTGGGTGTTGTTCGGCTGCTCGGTCGCTCCCCGCCCGGAGGGGAGGCGGCGTTTGATGAGCGGGGCGGGGACCCGGGTTCGCTCGTTGCGCGGTGGTGGCTGTGATGCGCCGCCCGAGCCCCCGGTGGTCGTCCTCGTCCTCACGTCTCTTGCCACTCCACGGCGTGCTGGTGCCTCATGCTCGTCCCGGGCAGCGGTCGAGGCGAGCTCGCAGATACCCTATGGGGTACAATACCGGAAAGTCCCCTGCCCCGGCATCTTGCCAGAGGGGAGCCGGGGGCCGCCGCGGGCGGTGGCGAGGGCTCTCCCTGGGGATGGGCCGTTGCCGGGAGATGAATAGTACGGACATTCGTACATATGGTAGGAAGGCGGCGGTGACGAGCAGCGAGCTGCGAGCCCGGTCGAGAGCCTGAACCGGAGGAACCACGTGCGATACGGCTTTGCCATCGACCAGCGGACCTGCATCGGCTGCCACGCCTGCACGGTCGCGTGCAAGACCGAGCACCAGGTGCCCGTCGGGCAGTTCCGCACGTGGGTGAAGTACATCGACAAGGGGCAGTGGCCCACCTCTGCCCGCGCCTTCGGCGTGCTGCGGTGCAACCACTGCACGGATGCCCCCTGCGTGGCGATCTGCCCCACGAAGGCGTTGTTCAAGCGGGAGGACGGCATCGTCGACTTCGACAGGGAGCGCTGCATCGGCTGCAAGAGCTGCATGCAGGCCTGCCCCTACGACGCCATCTACATCGACGAGGAGACCCACACGGCGGCCAAGTGCAACTACTGCGCCCACCGGGTGGACGACGGGCTCGAGCCCGCCTGCGTCGTCGTCTGCCCCACCCACTCGATCTGGGCGGGCGATCTCGACGACCCCCGCAGCGGGATCGCCCGCCTCATCGCCAGCAACGAGACCGCGGTCCGCGCTCCCGAGCAGGGGACGGGGCCCAACGTCTTTTACCTCGGGGCCGATCCGGCCGTGCTCGACCCCCTCGCCGCACCGGTCGCCGACTCCTACCTGTGGGCGGAGCCCGACGCCCTCCGCACGGCCGTCGCCGCCGACCTCCCCGTCGATCCGGAGACCGGCGCCCGCACGACGCTCAACACGGCCCACCCCCGGCCGTGGGGCTGGCGGGTCACCACCTATCTCTGGACCAAGGGAGTGGGCGCCGGCGCGCTCCTCGTCACCGCCGGGGCGCTCGCCTCCGGAGTCCCGGCGGAAGGCGTGCTCAAGCTCGCCGCCCCGGCGCTCGGCGTCGGCGCCACCGCCGCCACAGGGGCCCTCCTTGTGTGGGACCTGAAGCGACCCGAGCGGTTCTGGTACATCTTCGCCAAGCCAAACCCGAGATCATGGCTGTTCCTTGGGTCGGTCTGCCTCGCCGGCTACTCGGCCGTCGCCGGATCGTGGCTCGCGGCCGGGCTCGCGGAGTCGGTCGGCGTGCTCCGCCGGGAGCAGTTCTCGACGGCGATCTCGGTCCTCAAGTGGCTGGCGGCGCCGGCGGCGGCCGCAGCCGCGGGGTACACCGCCCTGCTCTTCGGCCAGGCGGAGGGCCGTGACCTCTGGCAGTCCCGACTCCTCCTGCCCCACCTGCTCATCCAGGCGGTCGAAGGCGGCTCGGGCGTCCTGCTCGCTCTCTCCGCCCTCACGGCCGGGCCCACCCGGGTCACGAGGATGCTCGCCGGCACCTTCGTCGCCTCCTCGGCGGCGAACCTCGCCCTCGTCGCCGCCGAGTACGGCCGGGGCTCCCACCCGACCCGGCAGGCGAGCGCCGCGGCCGAGATGATCACGAAGGGCCGCTACCGCAAGCTCTTTTGGGCCGGGGCGGTCGGCCTCGGCGCCGTCGCCGCCGGGCTGGCGGCGCCGGCCGTGCGAGGCCGGAGGCTCCGGGCCGCCGCCCTCGGGGGGCTGCTCGGTCAGGCGGCCCTCCTCGCGTACGAGTCCGTGTTCGTCCGGGCAGCCCAGGACGTCCCCCTGTCGTGAGGAGCGAGGAGCGGAGATTGGCGCGAGCGAGAAGGACCCTGCGAGGCCTCGGCGGCACCGTCGCGGGCGAGGAGGCGGCCATGCCCGCGACGGACGAGACCCCGCCCGTCTCGCCCGGCACCGTGGCCCTGCCGGGCGCCCGCCGGCACGAGC
>Ga0070737_10001354_pt1 | contig 35719 bp, 51 predicted proteins | sample Coa_R1_10_FD_66438 | JGI IMG/M metagenome (GOLD analysis project Ga0070737, IMG submission 66438) | Surface soil microbial communities from Centralia Pennsylvania, which are recovering from an underground coalmine fire - Coalmine... | ecosystem: Environmental > Terrestrial > Soil > Unclassified... | reverse complement strand
CGCCTGCGGACTTCCTCAGTATTCGAACCCGGCGATGCCTTTGTCGTTTCCACCCACCTGCAACATACCGATATGGACCCGCGCGACCCCGCGCCCGAGATCGGCCTTTCGCGTTTGTACCGGACGGCCCGCCGATTCCGCTGGTCAGGCGACTGTATGAATTATGCTCTGGTCTGCCAAGGCCGCATCGATGTGGCCCTCGATCCGCTCATGAACCCTTGGGATATTGCCGCCGTGGCGCTGTGCGTGCGCGAAGCCGGAGGAGTTGTCACTTCACTCGGCGGCGACGACGATGTGGTCTGGAAACCCAACCTGGTGGCCAGCGCCAATCCGGCTTTGCATGCCAAAGTTATAGACCTGCTTCGCGCCGGCGGGTCCGCGCCCCTCGGCAGCCTGGGCCAAACTCCCTGAGGAGACGCCCGCCCCCGGCCGCCTGGGGCGATCAATAATCGGATGGAATCACGATATTGAGTTGCGGGCCTTTGGAGTTCAGGGACTTTAGTTCCTCCCGCTCCCCCTGATCCCGGCGCAGCGCGGATTCGATCGATGCAATCAGTTGAGACTTCAGTTGCCCGTCCGGCCAGCTTTTTACAACCTCCAGCCGGTAGCGATTGAATGCTAAGGCTGTATCGAACATCTTGCCCCCTTGCGAAGTAGTGCCCCGAGGACCCCAATTCGGATCCTCGACTTTCACTGTTTTCATCGCAACCGGAAAACCTTTTGACGGAAAACGCCTCGCTCATTCGTTCACAACCCAACAAATCCGGGCGTTCACCCGCTCAGGTGTACCGCGCTGTCCACACCACCCTGGAAGTACACCCATATAAGCAGGCCGATCGAATATCCGATCACCAGGAGAACAATACCGATTGCAAGGTGCCTTGGGAAATACATTGTGAGTGCCTCTTTATTACAACATACAGGTCAGTTCACCACTGTCTCTTTCCAAACTTTCCGCAATCAGCGTAACTCTCTGTACTATCCGCGGCAGGCGGAGTTCATGTGATCACGCTCATCTCGCGGCAAGGTAAGTAGTAATAACCCATATATGAGATTATGAGTCGAATCCCTTTGCCGCCAACATGCCCGAACCGTTTCGTCCCGTTGCCAATACTATTTTCCGGCTGGTTCTGTTTGGCGGCGCGATCGCTGTGGCGGCTATTTTATTCATCGTCTTTCTAGTGACTCGCTCGCCATACGAAACACTGCAGCGGGTGCCGCGGGAACAGCCTGTGGCATTCAGTCATGAGCACCACTCCGGCGGGCTGGGGATCGATTGCCGTTATTGCCACGTCACGGTGGAGGATTCCTCTTTCGCCGATATTCCGCCTACCGCGATTTGCATGAATTGTCACTCACAGATGTGGGCGGCGGCGCCCGACCTCGAACCGGTGCGCGAGAGTTACCGTGGCGGCGAATCGATCCAATGGACCAGGGTCTATCAGCTCCCTGAGTACGTTTACTTCGATCACAGCATTCATATCCACAAGGGAATCGGCTGCTCCACTTGCCACGGACGGGTGGACCAGATGCCGCTGACCTGGCAGGAGCCGCCACTGACAATGGGATGGTGCCTCAATTGTCACACGAACCCCGAACACTACGTCCGTCCGGAATCGCAAGTCTTCAATATCGGTTATCAGCCTCCCGCGGATCAAGATTCTCTAGGGAAGCAACTGGTGCGGGAGTACCACATCCGGAAGCTCACAAGTTGCTCCATTTGCCACCGGTGATAGGCGTATGAAAGGAGAAGCTTCCGACCTCGTAAAGATCACCGGGATTCCAGCTTCCGGCGAAACCGCCGACGAAGCCACGCGGCGGCGCTTCCTGGAACTCATGGGCGCTTCCATCTCGTTGGCCACCGGCGCGGGCTGCACACGCCCTCCCACCGACTTTCTCATGCCCTATAGTAGTGACCCTCCGGAAAACGTGATTCCGGGAAGGCCGAAGTACTATGCGACCGCCGCCGTGATGAATGGCATCGCGGAAGGCGTGATTGTGGAAAGTCACCTGGGCCGGCCGACTAAGGTCGAAGGTAACGGGCAGCATCCTGCCAGCTTAGGCGCAACGAGCGTGCACTCACAGGCTTGCGTGCTGGATTTGTACGACCCCACCCGCGCGAAAGAGATTTTGTACAAGAATCAAATCAGTTCCTGGGAATCCTTCATCGTCGAATTTCAGCGAGTTTTCGAAGCCATTCGGGAAGCCAGGGGCCGCGGCTTAAGTATTCTCACAGAGACGGTAGTTTCTCCGACGCTCGCCGCCCAACTCAGCCGCCTGTCGATGGAACTGCCGGAGGCCAGGTGGCATCAGTATGACCCCGCAGGGCCTCACTCCGCCCGCGCCGGGGCGATGACCGCGTTCGGCCGCTATGTGAATACCTATTTCCGCCTGGATCGCGCGGATGTGATTCTTTCGCTGGATTCGGATTTTCTCGCCATTGGCCAGGCGAGTACGCGTTACGCCCACGATTTCGCTTTCGGGCGCCGCGTTCGTGGAACGAACACCCGCATGAACCGCCTCTACGCGGTTGAGAGTTCCCTCACCGCCACGGGCGGCAAGGCCGATCATCGTCTGGCTCTGAAGTACTCCGAAATCGGCCGATTCGCTGCAGAACTGGCGGCGGCCATTGGCACTCCGGGCATAGCCGCGGCGGGGAACCAATTCGCCACCTGGACGGGTCCACTCTCTCGTGACCTGATGGCACACCGTGGCGCCTCGGCCATTCTGGCCGGCGAGACCCAAAGCCCGGCTTTACATGCCCTGGCCCACGCCATGAATGCCACCCTGCGCAACGTGGGCACGACCGTGATCTACACCGATCCACTCGAGGCTCGTCCGGAAGATCAGATCGCTTCGCTTCACCAACTTGTTGACGATCTCGAGTCCGGCAGCGTCCGCATGCTACTGATTCTGGGCGGCAACCCCGTTTACAATTCGCCCGCCGACGTAGAGTTTGCCGCAGCGCTCGATAAGGCGCCGCTCTCCATCCATTTGGGGCTTCATGCGGATGAAACCTCGCGGGCGGCTCACTGGCACGTTCCTGAAAGTCACTTCCTCGAAACCTGGGGAGATGCCCGCGCCTACGAGGGCACCATCACGATCATGCAGCCGCTGATCGAGCCTCTTTACAATTCTCATTCGGCCATCGAATTTATCGACCTCTTCTTTCAGATACCCGGCTGGAATGGCCAGCGAATCGTGCGTAATTACTGGATGGCAAACTCCAAGGCGCCGAACTTCGAGCACTGGTGGCGCGAATCCGTCGGCCGAGGATTAATTGCCAATTCGGCGCTGCCGGAAATCGCTCCGGCACTGCGGCCCATCGACACTTCCTCGTTGGTTCAGGAAGCGAATGCGCAGGGGCTCGAACTTGTGTTTCGCCCCGATCCCTTCCTCTACGATGGCCGCTTTGCAAGCAATGCCTGGCTCCAGGAACTGCCCAAGAACATGACCAAGCTTACCTGGGACAACGCGGTACACGTGAGCCCGCGGACGGCAAAGCGGCTGAATCTGAAGCCCCAGCACGTGGTTGAGATTCGATTTCGCAGCCGCACGGTGAAAGGCTCGGTCTGGATTTCGCCCGGAAGTGCCGACGATACCGTTACCATCCACCTCGGCTACGGCCGCCGCTACGCGGGCGTGGTTGGAAATGGCGCGGGTTTCGATGCGTACCTGATTCGGCCGTCGGACGCTATGTGGCACGGCAGCGGCGCCGAACTTCACCCCACTGGAGAAACCTATCCGTTAGCCACTACTCAGATGGAACTCAGTATGGAGGGGCGAACCATTATCATCAGCAAACCCATCGATACCTATCGTACCGATCCCGATTTTGTTCGAAGAATCAATCCGGAACCGGCCGAGAACGAAACTCTGAATCCTCAATGGAGCTTCACCGGCTACAGCTGGGGTATGGCAATCGACCAGACCGCCTGTGTTAATTGCTCAGCCTGCGTGATTGCCTGCCAGGCGGAAAATAACATACCGGTTGTGGGCAAGCTCCAGGAACTGTTTCATCGCGACATGAAATGGCTGCGAGTGGATGTCTATTTCACTGGCGATGACGAGCATCCCAAGTTTTCCTACCAGCCCGTTCCCTGCATGCAGTGCGAAAACGCCCCTTGCGAACTGGTGTGCCCGGTGCAGGCCACAGTCCATAGTTCGGACGGCCTGAACGACATGGTTTACAACCGCTGCGTGGGCACGCGCTACTGTTCGAATAACTGCCCGTATAAAGTGCGGCGCTTCAATTTCCTGCTCTACTCCGATTGGTACACCGAGCAGCTAAAGATGCAGAAGAACCCGGATGTCACGGTGCGCAGCCGCGGCGTAATGGAAAAGTGCACCTATTGCGTGCAACGCATTCGCGAAGCGGAAATCCGCGCGCGCAACGAAAATCGTTACATTCGCGACGGCGAAATCCAGACTGCTTGCCAGCAGGTATGTCCCACCGGGGCCATCATTTTTGGTGATATAAATAACCCCGATACGGAAGTCTCGCGTCTGAAGCGCGAAAAGCTCAATTACTCGCTCCTGGCGGAACTGAATACGCGCCCGCACACCACCTATCTGGCCGAATTACGAAATCCCAACACCGAGATGCCGGCATGAGAGTCGCCGAACGGCAACAACAGACCGCGCGTCCCATCCTGCCCGTCGAGCGCACAGATTTACCGCTGGTCGCGCCCGGAGTCACGTTCCGCAGCCTTACCGGCCGAGTAGTTGCCAACGTCTTGCAGCCAGACGTGCCGCTCTTCTGGTTCTGGTGCTACCTGGCGGCCATCGCGGCGGCATGCGTTTTCTCTACAGCCCTCGCCATCGTTCTCGATGTCGGCATCGGCGTAATGGGGAACAATATTCCCGTAGCGTGGGTGTTCCCCATAGCGAACTATGTGTGGTGGATCGAAATCGCGGTTGGCGGGTCGCTTCTTTCCTCGATTCTGCGCCTGACAAACCAGGGATGGCGTAGCTCCATTAACCGGATCGCTGAGTCGGTGACTCTCGCGGGGATCGTGTGTGCCGGCCTGTTTCCGATTATCCACCTCGGCCGCTCGTGGGTCGCCTACTGGACGCTTCCCTACCCCAATACGATGATCATACAGCCGAACTTTCGCAGCCCCCTGGTGTGGGATGTATTCGGCATCGGCACCTACGCGTTGGCCTCGGTACTCTTTTGGTACATGGATCTGCTTCCGGACCTGGCTACTATGCGCGACCACGCCACCAGCCGAATAAGCTACTTCCTTTACGGGCTTCTGTCACTCGGCTGGTCCGGCGCGTCCCACCATTGGCGCCTGCACGAAAGGGCTGGCTTATTGCTCGCCGGCATCCTCACACCATTGGTGTTCACGGTTCACACTGTCGTCAGTTTCGATTTCTGCATTTCGCTCGTGCCCGGCTGGCACTCTACGATTTTCCCGCCATATTTCGTCACGGGAGCCATTCTTGCCGGAATCAGCATGGTTGCCCTGATGACCACGTGGGTTCGCTCCTCGTTCCGGCTAACGAGTATCATCACCGAACGCCATCTCAATAACCTTTCGAAACTGATACTCACTACATCGGTAATTATGGCCTATGTCTATGTGTTTGAACCGTTCATTAACTGGTATTCAGGCAATTACTTCGATATTTATTCGACTTATGTCCGCTCGGCCGGAAACTTCGCCTGGACTTACTGGGCTTTTATTTTGCTCGGCCTAGGAGTGCCACAACTCCTCTGGTGGAAGAAGAATCGGATTACTCCCAGGAGGCTGTTCGTCATCGCTCTTTTGATCGTCATCGGAATGTGGCTGGAGCGATACATGCTTATGGTAACCAGCCTGAGCCGCGATTATTTGCCTTCATACTGGGCGAACTTCGCCGCGACAGGGGCGGATAATGCGCTGCTCTATGGGTCAATTGGTCTTTTTCTTTGCATATTCCTTTTATTGATCCGCGCTTTACCGATGATACCGATGTATGAGATCCGGATGCTTCTGCCACTTTCAAAGCCGGGAGGGGGCTCGGTCAAGTGACCCTTCCCCGCCCTTACGGCCTGGCGGCCGAATTCGAAGATGCCGATCAGCTCCTGACGGCCGCGCGCGCCGCCCGGGCCGAGGGCTACCGCCGGTTTGAGGGCTATTCGCCTTACCCGATTCGGGAACTGTTCGAAGTAATTCCTCAAGGCAATGTGACTGCGAAGTTCGTTTTACCCGGACTGGTTTTCGGCGCGGGCGTGGCGGGTGGCTTTCTTGGCTACTATATGCAGTATTTTATCGCCGCCGTGGTCTATCCGACCGATATTGCCGGCAAGCCGCTGAATAGCTGGCTTGCGTTCGTAGTCATTACGGCGGCTATAGCTCTTCTTTTCGCTTTAATTACAGCCTTTGGCGGAACGCTTTTCTTCGAAAAATTCCCGCGGATTTATAATCCGCTGTTCCGCATCCCCACGTTCCACCGGGTCTCGAACGATGGATTTTTCCTATGCATCGAAGCTACCGACGGGCACTTTCACCCAAACCGCACGGCCCGTTTTCTCGCATCGCTTGAGCCTTTGCAGGTGTGGGAGGTAGATTGTGAATAGGCGCCTCCTGCTTGGTCTTCTGGCTATTCTCTGCGCGGCCTGCCGGCAGGATATGCAGCAGCAGCCGAAGTATACGCCACTCAAGCGAAGCGGGTTCTATCCCGATGGCCGGTCCGCGCGACCGATTCCGCCGGGCACAATCGCCACAGATGAAGTGAATGATAACTCCCCAGTCACTACGGGGTCGGACAACCGCGGGTTCCTCACAACCATACCAATACCGGTTACTGCCGCGCTTCTCGAACGTGGGCGGGACCGCTACAACATCTATTGCTCCCCCTGCCATGCCGAGACGGGTTACGGGAATGGCATGATCACCCGGCGCGGCTACCAAAGCCCGGCCAACCTCCATCGGGACAGTGTACGAAACGCTCCGCCGGGTTATCTCTTCGCGGTCATTTCGAACGGCTATGGGGCCATGCCCGATTACTCCTATCAAATCAAAAAGGCGCGCGACCGATGGGCGATCATCGCGTACATCCGGGCTTTGGAACTCAGCCGCAGCGCGCCGATCGCCGGCCTCGACGCGCAGGACCGAGCCAGGCTGGAGGCCGCGCGGTGACTCCTTCGTACAGCCCCGGCCTTTTGTTGCGCGACGACCTCCGCCGATTCGAGTTCGCCGTGCTATTAGGCGGGGCTTTATTGCTCGGAGCCTCTGTTATTGGCGCATTCTTCGGTCCGGGAGACTTCTTTCGGGGTTACCTGGTGGGCTATCTTTTCTGGCTCGGTGTAACCCTTGGTTCAACAGGTCTTCTGATGATTTATTACATCACCGGCGGCGCCTGGGGCGTAGTGACCCGGCGTCTTCTGGAAGCCGCCAGCCGGACCCTACCGCTCCTGGCAGTCCTATTTATCCCCCTGGGATTGGGCGTCAGCACTCTTTACCAGTGGGCCCATCCAGATCTGGTGAAACTCGACGCCACGCTCCAACATCGCAGCGGTTACCTGAATCCGCCTTTCTTCTTCGTACGGGCGGGCATTTACCTTATCTTGTGGAACGTGTTCGCGTACTTTCTGAACCGATGGTCAGCGGAGGAGGACACCACTCCCGGTATTAACCGGAGTAGGCTGACTAAGCTGAGCGTGCCGGGAGCGATCGTTCTCCTTTTTAGTATCAGTTTCGCCGCGGTCGATTGGACCGCGTCGCTTGAAACCCGCTGGGCCTCCACCATGTGGGGCTTTCTGTTTGTCGCTGCCGAAGGATTAACCGCTCTTTCGATCCTGATTCTCGCGATGACCTGGCTATCTCGCCGGGAACCGATGGCGGACTTGCTCAGCGAGGATCATTTCCACGATATCGGAAAGATGCTCTTCGCCGATCTGATGCTATGGGCCTACTTCGCCTTTTGCCAGTACCTGATTGTTTGGTCATCCAATCTCACCCACGAAATCTCGTACTACCTTGCGCGCACCCGCACTTCCTGGGGCTGGGTTGGCGTCGTCTTAATTTTTTTCCACTTCTTCATTCCGATGCTTTTGCTCCTCAACCGGAATCTGAAACGCAACGCGTACTCGCTCAGCGCGGTCGCCGTTCTCATTTTAGTAATGCAGTATTTGGATCTGATTTGGATCGTAATACCCGCCCATTATAGGCAGGGGTTCCGCATCCAGTGGATGAATGTAACCACTCCCCTCGGTTTGGGGGGCCTGTGGTTTTGGGCGTACCTGCGGGAGCTGCCACGCCGGCCCCTGGTAGCCGCAACCGCCCCCGAGTTCGAAATGGCGCTGGCACATGAAACCGAGTAAGCCACTCCCCGGTACTCGCGCACTCCTGTCTGTAGCCGGAGTAGTCGCCACCACCCGAGCCACGAAAGAATGGCTCGCTGAGAAGAACGCGGAAACGGAGCCGATCGATCCGGCGACACGGTTTGACGCGGCCGACGTGCACTGGAAAGCTGTTTTTCTGACCGGTCTCGGCATTCTCCTGGGTGTGTGGGTCGCGGTGGTTGTGATTTACCCGCTGTTCCATTACTTAAGCCACACGCGCGCGGGCGGCGTGAGCCCCAGCCACGTGCTGGAATACGTCCCGCCCGTGCCTCCGGCGCCACGCAATGAAGCTGAGCCGCACAGAGACCTGAGCGGCTATCTCGCACAACAAAATGCCGCTCTCAGCAGTTACGGCTGGGTAGATCGCAAAAAGGGTATTGCCTCTATTCCGATCGGTCGGGCAATGGAGATCATTGCTCAGCGGGGCATTCCACCCAGCCAGCCCGGCAGACAAAACTATTATCCGCCAAGCGAGGGAAGCAGGTTAGCCGGATTCGAAGGAAAAGTGAGGCCGATTCCGAGATGAAGTGTTTCCTTATAATTGCTCTTGTGGCGCTGGGCGCGTCCGTAGCCGATGCCGGGGGTGCCGATGCGAAAGTTCAACCCATCGTTCCCCCGGCCTTGCAGGGAATACGCATCGATCAAAAGCTGAACGCGCAGGTGCCCATGGGAGCGCAATTCATTGATGATTACAGTAAGCCGCTCCGGTTGGGCGATCTTCTCGGAAAGCGACCCGCCATCCTGGCCCTCGTCTATTACACCTGCCCCATGCTGTGCGACCAAATCCTGCGCGGGATTGTTCACGGCCTTCGCCCCCTGTCGCTTGTCCCGGGCCGCGATTTCGATGTGATCGCCATCAGCATCAATCCGAATGAAGGGCCGGCGGATGCGGCTGCCAAGCGGAATGAGATTGTAAAACTTTACTCATTGCACGCTTCGGGGGCGGGCTGGCATTTTCTTACGGGCTCTCAGGAGAACATTCACGAGGTAACAGATGCTGTTGGGTTCCATTACCGCTTCGATCCCAAGTCGAAAATGTTTTTCCATGCGGCCGGGATTATGGCCCTAACTCCGGAAGGCAAGGCGGCCCGCTACTTCTACGGCGTCGAGTTCGAGCCCAAGGACCTCAAGCTGGGCTTGATTGAATCTTCTCACAACCGTATCGGGACGCCGGTGGACCAGCTTCTGTTGTTCTGCTCTCATTACGACGCGACTAACGGAAAATACACAACCACAGTCTTGGGCGCCATGCGTCTGACAACGGCTGGCTTCCTGGTTTTGTTGATAGGCGGTTTGGCGTGGTTCTGGCGAAGGGAGGCGCTGCGTAGGTGAACTCACTCGACCTGCTCCCCCCCACGGCTTCTACCTATGCGAGTCAACTGAATTACTTTTTCTGGGTCATGGTGACGATCTGTGGAATCGTTGCGACCGGGATCGCGCTATTCATTATTTACTGCGCGATCAAATACCACCGCCGGAGTCCGACCGAATTGCCCCCGCAGAGTTTCGGGAATATAAAAGCCGAGGCCACTTGGACGGTGGTGCCGCTCATTATCTTTTTAGGCATGTTCGGCTGGGGAGCCAAAACCTATTTCGATGCGGAACAGCCGCCACCCGAAACGCTCAATATCTGGGTGCTTGGGAAACAGTGGATGTGGGAAATTCAGCATCCGAATGGTACCCGTGAGATCAACACTCTACATATCCCGATTTATACGCCGGTTCGCCTCACCATGATTTCCGAAGACGTCATTCACGATTTCTTCGTCCCCGCCTTTCGTATTAAGCAGGATGTGTTGCCGATGCGGTACATGACGATCTGGTTCAACGCGACCCGACCGGGCAAGTACCATCTCTTCTGCGCTGAGTATTGCGGCGCGAAGCACTCGGGAATGATCGGCTGGGTGTATGCGATGAACCCGAACGACTATCAAGTATGGTTGGGACAGGGCGGCGGCGAAGGATCGCTGGCGGCTACCGGCCAAAAACTATTTCTGAATTCCGGCTGCGCCAATTGCCATCGCCCCAGCGGCCATGGCCCGGGTCCAAGCCTGGAGCGCCTGTATGGCACGCCCGTGACCCTGGCCACCGGAGCGGTACGTATTGCCGACGAGAGTTACATCCGAGAGTGCATCTTAGGAAAAAAGGGAGGGCCGGTGGCGGGCTTTACCGCCATCATGCCCAATTACTCGGGCCGACTCAGCGAAAAGCAGATTATTGCACTGGTTTCCTATATCAAGGCGATCGGGCCGGAGACGGACCTCAATCAACCATCAAGCTCCGGCAATACGCGCCGGGACTATAGCAGCCAGCCGGGCATCGCTGCCCCGGGAAGCACGTCCATTTCGGGCACCATACCGGAATCCAGATGATTGCCACCGCAAAAATCGAAGCCGTCGAGGCGCCGAATTATTTAACGGAAAAGCATGGCATCAAGTCGTGGCTGCTCACGATCGATCACAAGCGGATTGCCCTGCTCTATATTTTCGGCATCACCGGATTCTTTGTGATCGGGGGCGTGGCGGCCTTGCTGATGCGCCTCGAACTGCTCACTCCTGCCACAGATCTAGTGGACCCGGAAACCTACAACAAATTATTTACTGCCCATGGCATCGTGATGGTTTTTTTCTTCCTGGTGCCTTCGATTCCGACTACCCTGGGAAATTTCCTGATCCCGCTTATGATCGGCGCGAAAGACCTCGCTTTACCGAAGCTGAACCTGGCTAGCTGGTATGTCTACATGGCCGGTGGCGCGATTACTCTGTACGCCATCGCAAGCGGCGGCGTCGATACCGGCTGGACCTTCTACACTCCGTTCAGCACCGTCTATTCAACGACCCACGTCGCCGCGGCCGCCATCGGCATCTTCCTCGTGGGCTTCTCGAGCATTATGACGGGCCTCAATTTCATCGTAACTATCCACCAGTTACGCGCACCGGGAATGACATGGTTTCGAATGCCGTTGTTTCTTTGGTCTCACTATGCCACCAGCGTGGTGATGATACTGGGAACTCCCGTTCTGGCGGTTACGCTGCTGATGGTTCTGGTCGAGCGTGTCTTCGGAGTCGGCATCTTCAGTCCGGAACTGGGCGGCGACCCGGTCCTGTTTCAGCACATGTTCTGGTTCTACTCCCATCCGGCCGTCTACATCATGATTCTCCCGAGCATGGGAGTAGTTAGTGAACTGATAGCTGCATTTTCACGAAAAGCGGTGTTCGGTTACGTCTTTGTGGCATTTTCCAGTATCGCGATTGCGGTGCTCGGATTTCTGGTGTGGGGGCATCATATGTTCGTGGCGGGCGAAAGCGTGTACTCCGCCATGGCTTTCTCCATCCTGAGTTATACGGTCGGCGTGCCCAGCGCAATCAAGGTATTTAACTGGAGCGCGACCTTATACAAAGGCTCCATTGCGTGGGAAACCCCGTTGATTTATGCAATCGGATTCATCGGTCTGTTTACCATCGGCGGGCTGACGGGTCTCTTCGTAGCGGCTCTGGGAATCGATGTCCATGTCACAGACACTTACTTTGTGATCGCACACTTCCACTACATCATGGTGGGCGGCGCGGTAATGGGTTATTTGGGCGGGTTGCATTACTGGTGGCCGAAGATCAGCGGAAGGATGTATCCGGAGGCTTTGGCGAAGGCTGCCGCACTGATCGTCTTTTTGGGTTTCAACCTCACATTCTTCCCGCAATTCGTGCTGGGCTGGCTGGGCATGCCGCGCCGGTATGCCGCATACCCGCCCGAATGGCAGTTTCTCAACATCATTTCCACCGCGGGAGCTACCATTTTAGGCGTCGGCTACGCTTTGCCGCTGGTGTATCTCACCTGGTCCTGGAAATACGGGCCGCGGGCGGGCGCCAATCCATGGCGGGCTACCGGATTGGAGTGGCAAGTGCCTTCGCCCCCTCCGACACACAATTTCGAGGTCACTCCCATAGTCACTCACAAAGCCTACGACTACGCCGGAATGAAGGAGCAATTGGGCCTTGGCTAGTGAGTCGCTCGCACTCCGGGAACAATTCGGCAGCCCGGGCCACCAGCGGGACACCTCCGCGGTTGGGATGTGGCTTTTCCTCGCAACCGAGGTGCTGTTCTTCGGAGGGCTGTTCGTGGGCTTTGGCGTTTACCGGATGTATTACACGCAGGGCTTCGTGGAAGGCGCCCGCGAAATGACCCTGGTGATTGGATCCATCAACACCGCCGTGCTGTTTACCAGTTGCCTTACGATGAGCCTTGCGATCAGGAGCATGTCGCAGGGAAACCAGTTCCGCACTTATGTTCTCCTGCTGATTACCATTGGAATTGGTCTTGCGTTTATTGCTTTGAAATTCGTCGAATATTATTTCCATTATAAAGCACACAAGGTTCCGGGGATCTGGTTCGAATCGAGTTCATTATATGCCGGAGCGGAGGAACTGTTTTTGGTTTACTACTTCGTCTTGACCGGTCTGCACGTGATTCACCTGTCAATCGGCATCGGGATCACCGCGGTTATGGCGGTGCGCACCGCCATCGGCCGATTTAGCGCCAGTTGGCACACTCCGCTTGAAGTGACCGGCATCTATTGGCATTTCGTAGATATCATCTGGTGCTTTTTATACGCCATTTTCTATATTCCTGGGTTTCACAAGTAGTCTTATGATCTCACCGGTGTTCTATACCAGAAATTACGTGCTGGCATATGTGGGGCTGTTGGGTTTGTTGTTGTTAAGCGCCTTGTTGGCCTTTATCAACATGGGTTGGGTGAACATGTTCGTCGCCCTCGCCATTGCCGCCATGCAGGGAGCCATCCTGGCTTTAGTCATGATGCACGGCCTGTTTGAGAAGGTGCTCGTGCGGTTGATTATAGGCGGCGCGCTGCTTTGGTTCGCGATCCTATTCACCTTGACATTCGCGGATTACATCACACGGGGCTGGGTGCCGATTGCCGGCAAATGAAACCGGGACGCTATCGATGAGTCATCGGGATATTCACGTCGAACCCGAATCGCCCAATAGCCGGCCGATCGGCAAACTGATTGCCAACGTCATAACCGATCTGAAGGCGATCGTCCGCGACGAAGCGCGGCTGGCCCTTGTAGAGCTGAAAGACAAGGCCGGAAAGAGCCGGAAAGGAGCAATTCTGATCGCCGGGGCTTTGCTGCTGGGATTTCTTGCAGTCGAATCATTTCTTGCGTTCTGCATCGCCGTTTTGGCAATTGTGCTGCCGGTCTGGTTATCGGCACTGCTCGTCTCGGTTCTGATGGCGATCGTTGTTGGAGGAATATTTGCACTCGGAATACAGGCGCTAAAAGAGGTAGATTTGCTTCCCCAAAAAACGCTCGAGGCCGTGAAGGACACCCTGGATTGGGCTAGAGAGCGGCTGAGTTAGCACAGGAACTGGCCGGCCCGGCCTGAACACAGCGCCACAGCCGCATTCTGTTTTAAGTTGAAACGGGAGCGCAATGGCCGTGAATGAGGGGATTTGGAAAATTCCTGAAAAATTGCTCTTGACTCTGACGTTGCGTCAGGGGTGCAGGATGTTGTTGTGGCGAATTATCGGGTTCAGGAATTCGCGCGGCTGGCGGGAGTGACGGTGCGCGCCTTGCACCATTACGACCGCCTCGGTTTGTTGCGCGCCCGCCGCACTGCTTCGGGCTACCGGGTCTATGGCGATCGCGATCTGGAGCGGCTCGAGCAGATTGTGGCGCTGCAATTTCTGGGCGTACTGTTTGCATTTGGCATGTACGATTCTGTTCCCATGCCACGGCGCTTTCCGGTTTATTCCGACCGCTAAGGCGATCTTCGTATGACACAAAACGACCAGCGCTTTGAGAGCTTAAAACAGAAATACCAACCGGCGATCAATTTCAGCTTCAGGTCCGCTTGACTCATGTCAACATGCAAGGCGACTCAGCAAGCAGTTTTACGGTACACGCATGCGGATGAGCATAAACGGGCCGGCCTGCTGAACCGGTTGCCGTCGGCGGCGGGTCCGGGCGCCCTCAAGGAAATCAGTAATTTTGCCTCGCAACACCCGGATGTGATGAAAGCGCTGGATGGCCTGGCGGCAGCGATCGCTCCGCAACACATCGCGCGGCGGCATTAATCGGCTGCTCGGCTCAGAACTTCAGCCACATCTCATTGGTTGGCAGAAAGCCGAGTTCCAGGTACAGGGGATACCCTTCGTCGCTGGCGTGAAGGCTTACCGAATCCAGACCCGCGCCGCGGCACCAGTCGAGCAGCGTATGCATTAATTGGCGGGCAATGCCGCGGCGGCGAAATGCGGGCAGCACATACACGTTCTGAATCCAGGCGCGGCGCGGCACCTGCCCGGGCCATGGCACGATCAAAACACCGGCGCCGCCCACCACTCCGCTGCCATCGGCCTCCGCGAGAACGGAGTAGTAGCTGCCGTCGTCGAGTGCGGCGCGCAGGATCTCGCGCGAGACCGTTTCTACCTGAGAGAGCACCTCATCCGGATAACCCATATCGCGAAACATCGCGACACGATGGCCCACAATGACTTCCAGATCGGCGGCGGTAGCGGGCCGGATGAGCATGTTCGCGGGCTTCCGCCCGGATCAGGATTTCTCTTCCTCTTCGGGTTCGCGCCCTTCGCGTTGGGCTTTTAGCCGTTCTTCCTTGCGCTTGGCGCGATCGGCGGCGCGCTTCACCAGTTCCGAGCCGACCAGTTCCAACATCGCCTGCTCGGCCCCATCGCCCTTGCGCGGCGCCAGCCGTGTAATCCGCGTGTAGCCGCCGTTGCGCTGGCCGAATCGCGTTCCCAAGGTGTCGAAGAGTTTCTTTACGGAAGCGGGCGTGCGCAACACCGCCGCCGCCTGCCGCCGCGAGTGCAGCGTGTCTTCCTTGGCCAGAGTGACCAGCTTGTCCACCAGAGGCCGGACGGCTTTCGCCTTAGGCACGGTGGTGATGATGCGCTCTTCCAGAATCACACTGGTGGCGAGATTCCGCAGCAGCGCTACCCGCGCGCCCACCTCCCGCTTGAGTTTAAAACCGGCTACCTTGTGTCTCATCGGTTACTCCTGTGGGTTACTCCTGGGAGCCTTCCTGCAACTCGTCGCCGGCCAGGTCTTGCGAAAGTCCGCCAGCTTGCGGCGGAGGCGCTACCAGCCGCCCATGCGCGTCAAGACGCATCCCTAGCGAGAGCCCCATGTGGGCCAGAATTTCCTTAATTTCGTTGAGCGATTTGCGGCCGAAATTCTTGGTCCGCAGCATCTCGGCTTCGGTCTTCTGTACCAGCTCGCCGATGGTCTGAATATTCGCGTTTTTCAGGCAGTTGTACGAGCGGACGCTAAGTTCCAATTCCTCCACGGACCGGTTCAGCACTTCGCTCATCTTGTCCAGGCCGCGCTCGGACACTTCTTCGGAAGGCTCGGGCACTTCTTCGAAGTTGATGAAGATGGACATGTGGTCCTTGAGCAGCTTGGCCGCGTAGCCGATCGCATCCTGCGGCGAAACCGCGCCGTTGGTCCACACCTCCAGCGTCAGCTTGTCGTAATCCGTCATCTGGCCCAGGCGCGCCGCTTCCACCTGAAAGTTCACCTTGCGCACTGGAGAGTGAACCGAATCGATCGGAATGTAGCCGAGCGCCAGGTCCTCGTCGAAGTTTTTGTCGGCGCTCACATAGCCGCGCCCCTTCTTGAGGCGCATCTCGACGTGCAGCTTGCCGCCTTCACTCACCGTAGCCAGATGCACGTCGCGGTCGAGCACTTCGACATCGGCATCGGTTTCGATCTGGCCGCTGCGCACGTCGCCCGGCTGGTCGATGGTGAGCCGCACGGTCTTGATCCCGTCGCCCATGATCTTGAACGGAACCTGCTTCAGGTTGAGGATAATATCGGTGGCATCCTCCACCACCCCCGGAATCGGGCTGAATTCGTGCTCCACTCCGTCGATGCGCACGGCCGTAATCGCAGCGCCTTCAATCGAGCTGAGCAGGATACGCCGCAGGCTGTTGCCGATGGTTGTGCCGAAACCGCGCTGGAACGGCTGTGCCGTGAACATGCCATACCGCTCAGTCAGCGTTTCGGTATTGGCGACAAGACGCTTGGGTTTTTGGAAGCCTTTGAACATAGTGAAAACCTCTAGGAGTCAGAAGGCAGAAGCCAGGAGTCAGAATGGCGTGAGCGGTATTCCGACTCCTGTCTTCTGGCTCCTGTCTCCTTATTTCGAATACAACTCCACAATGAGCTGCTCATTCAACTGGATCTGAACCAGCTCATCTCTCTTGGGCACGCTTTGGATGCGGCCCTTCAAACCTTCCCGGTCGACATCGATCCAGTTCGGCGCCGGGGCATGGGCTGTGGCGTCGCGCGCCGCCAGAATGACGGGATGATTTCTGCTGGTCTCGCGCACGGCCACCTGGTCGCCTGGTTTCACCTGGTAAGAGGGAATATTCACCTTACGTCCGTTAACTTCGATGTGCCCGTGCCGCACAATCTGCCGCGCCTGCGAACGGCTGGTGCCGAAACCCATGCGATAGATTACGCTATCGAGGCGCCGCTCTAATGCCGCCATCAGGTTTTCGCCGGTGATACCCTTCACCTGCGCGGCTTTTTGGAACGTGTTGCGGAATTGCGTTTCGAGCACGCCGTAAACCCGGCGCACCTTCTGCTTCTCGCGCAATTGCAGACCGTAGCCTTGCAGTTTCGCCTTCCGATCCTTGCCGTGCTGCCCGGGAACGAAGTTGCGCTTTTCAATCGCGCACTTCTCGCTATGGCAGCGCTCGCCTTTCAAGTACAGTTTCATGCCCTCGCGCCGGCACAGCCGGCAAACCGGGCCAAGATATCGTGCCAATTCTTCTCCTTACCTTTCGTTTCAGGCGCGGTTTACAGCCATGGCAGGCCTTCGTCCCGCTGGTTGGCCGTTCCCTTGCGGTCGCGGCTCAGACTCTTCTCTTCTTCGGCGGCCGGCAGCCGTTGTGCGGAATCGGCGTCACGTCCTTAATCGCCCGCACTTCAATACCTGCCGTCGAAAGGGCGCGCACCGCCGATTCGCGTCCCGAACCGGGGCCGCTCACCCTCACTTCCACCGAGCGCAACCCGCTTTCCACGGCCTTGTTCGCCGCCGTCATGGAAGCCTGCTGCGCGGCGAACGGCGTGCCCTTGCGCGACCCGCGGAAGCCCAGCGAACCCGCGCTCGACCAGGCCAACGTATTCCCTTCCTGGTCGGCGATGGTCACGATGGTGTTGTTGAACGTCGCCTGGATATGCACGACGCCCGTGTGGACAACGCGCTTTTCCTTCTTCTTAAAGCTCTTCTTTTTGCCTGCTTTGGCCGGAGCCTTGGCTGCCTTCGCTGCTTTAGCCATACGATTAGGTCTTCGCCGTCGCTTTCTTCTTGTTGGCCACCGTGCCGCGCCGCGGTCCCTTGCGGGTGCGGGCGTTGGTGTGCGTCCTCTGCCCGCGCACCGGCAGGCTGCGGCGGTGCCGCAAGCCACGGTACGAGCCCATCTCCATGTGCCGCTTGATATTCATGGAGATTTCCTTGCGCAGGTCGCCCTCTACCGCGCCCTCTTCTTCCAGAATCTGGCGGACCTTATTTACTTCGTCCTCCGTCAGGTCCCGGACCTTCTTGTCGAAATCGATGCCCGCCCGGTACAGCAGCGAGCGCGACCGGGTCCGGCCAACTCCGTAAATATACGTCAGCCCGATTTCAGCCCGCTTGGCGGGCGGCAGATCCACACCGGCTATACGCGCCATACTTCTCCCTCTATCCCTGTCTCTGTTTATGTTTCGGGTTCACGCAGATCACCCGCACCACGCCCTCGCGGTGAATAATCTTGCATTTGCCGCAAATCTTTTTGACGCTCGCTCGTACCTTCATGCTCGGAACCTTTCGTTATGCCCCCGCCGTTATGGCCGTGTCAGCACCCATGGGCCGTTGTCCGTTACCGCAATGCAGTGCTCGAAATGGGCCGAATTGGAGCCGTCTTTCGTCACCGCCGTCCAACGGTCCTTTAAAACCACCGCCTCCGGGCCGCCCGCGTTCACCATCGGCTCCACCGCCAGCACCATGCCCGGCTTCAGCCGCGGGTTATCGTTCCTTTTATCCACGTAATTCGGGATCTGCGGCTCCTCGTGAAGCTGCGTGCCGATCCCGTGCCCGACAAACTCGCGCACGATCGAAAACCCGTTCGCTTTCACATGCTGCTCCACCGTTCCACAGATATCGAACAGCCGGTTTCCGGACCGCACCTTTCCAATTGCCAGCTCGAGCGAATCCTGCGTCACCTTCAGCAGCCGCTCCGTCTCCGGATCGATGCCGCCCACCGGCACCGTAATCGCGGAATCGCCATAATAGCCATCCAGTTTCACGCCGGTATCGATCGAAACGATATCCCCCTTCTTCAGGGTCCGCTTCGCGTTCGGAATCCCGTGAACGATTTCGCTGTTCACCGAAGTGCAAAGCGCGAACTTATACGCCTGTCCCGCCGCTTGCACGTAGTAGCCTTTGAACGCGGGGATGGCGCCCGCGTCCGCCATCATCTTTGTAGCGGCCACTTCCAGATCCAGTGTGCTAACCCCTTCCGCCACCATCTCTTTCAGTTTCTCCAGGATCTGCCACACCAGCAGACCGCTGCGCCGCATCTTCTCGAGTTCCGCGGCGGTCTTCCGTACGATCATCGGTTTTCGGCGCTTTTGCCCCGGCTTTCCAACAGCGATCCGTTCTCTTGGAACCCTTCCTCCAACACCGCGCAAATCCGCCGGGCAATCTGCTCCGGCGGCTGGTTCCCCGCCTCGATTTGCCGGACGGAACTCCCGGTCGAACGGAAATACTCCAAAACCGGCCGCGTCTGCCGCTCGTAATTCTCCAGGCGTTCGCGAACCACCTCTTCCCGGTCGTCGTCCCGAATCACCAGCCCCTGGCCGTCCAGATCGCACGATTCATCCTGCCTGGGAGGCTTGGAAACGAGGTTGTACAGGGTTCCGCACGCCGGACACTGACGCCGGCCCGTCAAGCGAGTAATAATTTCATTGTAATCTACCGCCAGCGATACCACCACTTCGCGGATCCCGCCGGCATCGAACCAACGCCGGATATGCTCGGCCTGCTGGACGGTTCGCGGATACCCATCCAAAATAAAACCCGGCGCGGCGTCCGGCTGGCTCAGCCGCTCCTCCACCAGCCGGTTTACGATGTCGTCGTTCACCAGGGCGCCGGCCTGCATCTTCGCCGCCATCCTCGCTCCGTTCTCGATATCCTGGCGCACTCTCTCCCGCAGCATGTCTCCCGTGGAAACATGCGGGACATCCAGGCACTCGCGCAGCAACTTGGCTTGCGTGCCCTTTCCGGAACCCGGGGGGCCAAACAGAATGATGGCTCTCACAAATTTAGAAGGTGCTGCTCCTTCGCCCGCGAATTCTCCCCGACCTGGGGGTGAACCCTTCATAATGCCGCATAATGAGCTGCGCCTCGATCTGGTTGATCGTATCCATCGCCACGCCCACCACGATCAGCAGCGAGGTTCCACCGAAGTAAAATTGCACGTTCATGCCGTCCAGCAGAAACCGCGGCATCACCCGGTCCATCCAGTTGCCGATCAGCGCCAGGTGGTTCAGCTTGATACCCGACAACATGATCATCGGGATCACCGACAGGATGGAAAGATAAACGCCGCCCACTACCGTGATCTTGGTCAGAATCTGGTTCATGTATTCGGCGGTGTTGCGGCCCGGGCGGATGCCCGGAATGAATCCGCCGTACTTGCGCATATTATCGGCGGCTTCGTTGGGATTGAAAATAATCGATACGTAGAAAAAGCAAAAGAAGATGATCCCGGCGATGTAGAGCACGTAATACAGCGGTTCGCCGTACTGGATATCGCGCAGCGTAGCCATCAGCCAGCCGATATTCTTCACCGGGCCGAGATTCACCAGGGTAGCCGGAAACGCCAGAATCGAAGACGCGAAGATCACCGGGATCACGCCGCCCGCGTTCACTTTGAGCGGCATATGCGTGGCCTGGCCGCCCATTACCCGCCGGCCCACCACGCGTTTGGCATATTGCACCGGAATCCGCCGTTCGCCGCGCTCCACCAGGACGATAAACGCCACTACCGCCACCATCATCACCAGCAGCGCGATCAGCTCGAGCGCGTTCCACTCATGCGTCACGAACGTGTTTTGGTAAATGTTGTTAATCGCGGCCGGCGTGCCAACGACGATGCCTACAAAGATGATCAGCGACATCCCGTTGCCTATGCCGCGATCGCTGATCTGTTCGCCCAGCCACATGATGAACGTGGTCCCGGCCGTGAGCGAAATGATCGTCAGCAGCACAAAGCCGATGCCCGGATTGATTACGAACCCCTGCTGCGCCGCCATCAGGCTCTGTGCAATGCCCGCCGATTGGATCACAGCCAGTATAATGGTCAGGTAGCGGGTCCACTGGGTGATTTTCCGCCGCCCCAGCTCGCCTTCTTTCTGTAGTTTCTCAAGCGTGGGCACGACCACCGTCATCAACTGCAAAATGATGGACGCCGTGATGTACGGCATGATGCCCAGCGCAAAAACCGTGAGCCGCCGGATATTGCCGCCCGCAAACAGGTCGAAGAAGCCGAAAATAGAGCCGTTGTTCGAGTTGAAAAAGTCCTGCCAGCGTTGGACATCGACGCCCGGAGTGGGAATGTGCCCGCCCAGGCGGTATACGGCCAGCAGGCCCAGGGTAAACAGGACCCGCTTGCGCAAATCGGGAACGCGAAACATGTTCGCGAACGCTTCAAATAACTTCATGGTTTCCTACAATTTCTTGCTTCTTAGAGCGGCTGGCCTGAGCGCTTACCTGGGCCGCTCGCTTAAACCTCCGGGGCCGACCCGGCGCCGCCGACGATCTGCGCGGTCCCCCCGGCCTTTTGAATCTTCTCCAGGGCCGATTTGGAAAACTGGTGTGCCTCCACAGTGATTTTCCGCGTCAATTGCCCCGCTCCCAGAACTTTCACCGCCTCGCCCGGTTTCTTCACAATGCCTAATTCCAGCAGACGGTCGATGCTGAATGTGTCGCCTTCCAGCTTCTCCAGACGGCCCAAATTCACAATGGTGAATTGCTTCTTAAAAATATTGGTGAATCCGCGTTTGGGCAAGCGGCGGTGGAGCGGCATCTGCCCGCCCTCAAAACCACGCATCAGGCTGAAGCCCGTGCCCGCGTGCTGCCCTTTGTGGCCGCGCGTAGCGGTCTTTCCGTGTCCCGATCCCATGCCGCGCCCTATGCGCTTCCGGCCTTTTTTCTGCCCGGCGGGAGGTTTTAGTGAGCTGAGGTTCATAGTTGTGTTACCTGGTATTCAGCGGCGGGCGGGTGCGCCTCAATCGTCACCTCCCGCCCTTACTCCACGATCTCCAGCAAATGCGGAACTTTCTTTACCATACCGCGGAAGACCGGCGAATCGGGGCGCTCCACTACCTGATTCAGCTTGCGCAGCCCCAACCCTTTCACCACCCGCTTGTGTTTCTCGGGGGTACAAATCGGGCTGTGGACCAGTTTGATTTTGATCTTGCCTTCCATCCGAATCGGCTCCTATAACTTCTCGACCGCGAGGCCGCGCATCTCCGCCACGGCGTTCTTCTCACGCAGCGATTCGAGCGCCACAATCGTAGCTTTCACCACGTTGTGTGGATTCCGCCGGCCGATCGACTTCGTCAGCACGTTGGGAATCCCGCAGGCCGAAATTACCGCGCGCACCGCGCCGCCCGCGATCACGCCGGTCCCTTCCGGCGCCGGCTTCAGCAGCACTTGCGAACTGGCGAACTCGCCCAGCACCTGGTGAGGAATCGTAGTCTCCAGCACATTTACCTTGCGCAGGCTCTTTTTGGCGGCTTCAATGCCTTTGCGAATTGCCGAAGGCACCTCCTTCGCCTTGCCCACGCCGAACCCCACCACTCTCGCCGAAGGATCGCCGATCACGACCAGGGCGGAAAAGCTCAGGTTCTTGCCGCCCTTCACCACTTTCGTCACCCGGTTGATCGAGACCACCGTCTCTTTCAGGTTGAGCGAACCCGGGTCGATGCGTTTCACAATAGCAGCCATCAAAACTCCAGTCCCGCGGCCCGCGCCGCTTCCGCCAACGCCTTCACGCGGCCATGATAATGATAGCCGCCGCGGTCGAAAACTACCTTCGTAATCCCCTGCTCTTTGGCGCGCTCCGCCACCGCTTTCCCGATCGCCTTGGCCGCCGCCAGGTTGCCGCCATTCGTGCGGTGCGCTTTATCCACGGAAGAGGCCGACACCAGCGTTTTGCCCTGCGCATCGTCGATGATCTGCGCGTAAATATGCGCCAGGCTGCGGAACACCGCCAGGCGCGGGCGCTCCGCCGTACCGCGCAGTTTGCGCCGGATGCGCCGATGCACCCGCACGCGAATTTCGTTTTTAGCGATCCGATGAATCATTTGCCACCCGCCCCGGTCTTGCCGACCTTCTTTCGCAGCACTTCGCCTGTATAGCGAATGCCCTTGTTCTTGTAGGGATCCGGCTTGCGCAGCGCGCGGATATTCGCCGCCACCTGCCCCAGCAACTGCCGGTCGTGCCCGCTCAGAATCAGGTGCGTCTGCTTGTCCACCTTCATATCCACGCCGTCCGGCAGCAGAAATTCGATCGGGTGCGAATAACCGAGGTTGAACGTCGCGACCTTGCCCTTCACATCGGCGCGATACCCGATACCGACGATATCCAGCTCGCGGGTGAACCCTCCGGAAACGCCTTGCACCGCGTTCGCGGCCAGCGCCCGCGTCAGTCCGTGGAGCGCCGCGTGGTCGTCGGAAGCCCGCTTCACCTCCAGGCGCCCGTCGATCTGTTCGATCTTGATCCCCGGCGGGATCGGCACCTGCAGCTTCCCCTTCGGCCCGGTAACCTCCAGCTCCTCGCCGATCCGCACTTTCACGCCGCCAGGCAGCGGGATCGGTTTTTTTCCAATTCTAGACATATGAAAAAACCTCAGGAGACAGGAGACAGAAGACAGGAGACAGAATGCTTCGCCGCCCATTCTGACTCCTAACTCCTGACTCCTGACTTCTCATCGATCTAGCTCCCATCACTACCACACGCGACAGAGAATTTCCCCGCCCACGTGCTCCTTGTGAGCGTCGCGGCCGGTCATCACGCCGCGCGGCGTTGTGAGAATGTTGATTCCCATGCCGCCGAGCACGCGTGGAATCTCCGTTTGGCCCACGTACACGCGGCAGCCCGGCCGCGAGACCCGCTCGATGGCCGAAATCACCGGCGCATTGTCGGCGCCATACTTTAAGTAAATGCGGATGGTCTTCTTCGCGCCCTCTTCCACCACTTTGTAGGTGGCGATGTAGCCTTCTTCTTTCAAAATGCGCGCGATTTCGATCTTCAGCCGCGAAGCCGGGACATCGGCCTTCGGATGCCGCGCGCGGATCGCGTTGCGCACGCGCGTCAGCATGTCGGCGATGGGATCACTCAGCATATTCCTTATCTCCTACCAACTGGCCTTGATCACTCCCGGGATCTCGCCGTTCAAGGCGAGCTGCCGGAAGCACAGCCGGCACACTCCGAACTTACGCAGGAAGCCGCGCGGCCGCCCGCAGCGCCAGCAGCGGTTTCGGTGTTTGCACCACAGCTTCGGCTTCTTCGTCTTGACGGCTGCTTCGAGTTTCAGGTCTTTGGCGATCTTGGCGGTGGTAGCCATCGTTTACTTTCTCTCCTTACTGCCGGAATGGCATTCCCATGTGCCGCAGCAGCGCCAGGCCCTCGGCATCCGTTTTGGCCGTGGTGGTAATGGAAATGTTCATGCCCTTCGTCTTCTCCACTTTGGCGTAATCGATTTCGGGGAAGATCAACTGATCTTTTACCCCCAACGTGTAATTGCCGCGCCCGTCGAACGATTTCGTCGAGACCCCGCGGAAGTCGCGCACCCGCGGCAGCGCCACGTTCACCAGGCGGTCGAAAAACTCGTACATGCGGTCCCCACGCAGCGTCACCATGCAGGCGATGGGCATGTTCTCGCGCAGCTTGAAAGCCGCGATCGATTTGCGCGCCTTCGTCACCACCGGCTTCTGTCCGGCAATCTGTCCGAGTTCGTTCACCGCGCCATCCATCAGCTTGGCGTTCTGGGTGGCCTCGCCCAGACCGATATTGATGGAAATCTTCTCCATCTTCGGCACCGCCATGGGGTTCTTATAAGAGAACTCCTTGGTCAGCGCCGCGATCACTTTCTTCTGATAATGCTCTCTCAATCTGGCTGGCATCGCTTCCTCTTACTTCACTACCGGAGCGTATCCTCCGCGGCCTCGAATACGGGCTCGCCTCCTGACTTCTGACTCCTCGCTCCCGACTCCTATTTCTTATCCAGCGTGTTGCCGCACTTCCGGCACACCCGCGTGCGCCGCGTCCGCCCGCCGGGCAGTCGATCCACGTGATGCCCGATCCGCGTCGCCTTGTTGCATCCCGGGCACACGATCATCACGTTCGAAATCGCGATCGGGCTTTCCCGTTCCGCGATACCGCCCTTGATCTGATGGCTGGGATTCGGCCGCGTGTGCCGCTTGATCATTCCTACGTGCTCCACCAGCACCCGCCCGGTCTCGCGATCAACCCGCAATACCCGTCCGGACTTGCCTTTGTCGCGCCCGGAAATCACCTTCACGGTGTCTTCCCGTTTCAATTCGATGCGCCGTGGCGGCGCCGCTTCTTTTTTCGCCACACCCATCTAAATCACCTCTGGCGCCAGCGACACGATCTTCATGAACCGCTTATCGCGCAGTTCTCTGGCCACCGGCCCGAATACGCGCGTGCCCACCGGCTCGCCCGTTTCGTTGATCAGCACGGCCGCGTTCGAATCGAACCGGATATACGTGCCATCCCTCCGCCGCGTCTCCTTGCGCATGCGCACGATCACGCACCGCACCACTTTGCCCTTCTTGATCGCCGAATCCGGAGCCGCTTCCTTAACGCTGGCGGTCACCACATCGCCCAGCCCCGCCCGCAGCCCCAGGTCGCCGCCACGCGGCAAGATACACGAAAGTTTGCGCGCGCCCGAATTATCGGCGACCTCCAGAATTGTCCGCATGCCAATCATAAGTCGCTATCGCTCCTAAGAAGTCGGGAGACAGAAGTCAGGAGTCAGATCCCGAGTTGCATTCTGACTCCTGTCTCCTAGACTTTCACGTCCAAATCCGCCGGGTGCGCTCCCACCTGCGCCGCCCGCCGCACCACTTCCGCCAGTTGCCACCGCTTCAGCTTGCTCAGCGGCCGGCTCTCCACGATCCGCACCACGTCGCCCAGCCTGGCCGTGCCCTGCTCATCGTGCGCATAAAACTTTTTTCGCTTGGCGATAATTCGCTTGTACAGCGGGTGCGGCACGCGCCGGCTCACTTCCACCACAATCGTCTTCTGCATCTTGGTGGAAACCACCTGGCCCACTTTTTCCGCTTTCACCCCGGTTCTGGTTTCGCTTCGCGTCGTGTCCGCCATTTATTTCTTCGCCTTCTCCAGCTCGCGCTCGCGTAGAATCGTCAGCATGCGGGCGCGGTCTTTCCGGTGGGCGCGCGCTTTTTTCAAGCCGTCCAGTTGCCCCATCGATTTCTGGAAGTGGAACCGGAACATCTGCTCTTCCATTTCCCGCAACTGCAGCCCGATCTCTTCTTCGTCCAGCCCGCGAATCTTATCTGCCTTCATATCGTTTGCACCGCTTTGTTTATACCGCCCGGGTTTTATACCGCCTGGGCGGCTTCCCGAGAGATGAACTTGGTTTTGATCGGCAGCTTGTGCGCCGCCAGTTTCATGGCCGCTTCCGCCGTCCCCCGGTCTACGCCCTCCATCTCGAACAGAATCTTGCCGGGCCGCACCACCGCTACCCATTGCTCCGGCGCGCCCTTGCCTTTACCCATACGGGTTTCGGCCGGCTTCTTGGTAATCGGCTTATCGGGAAACAGGCGGATCCATACCTTGCCGCCGCGCTTGATCGAACGCGTCATGGCGACGCGCGCCGCTTCGATCTGCCGGTCGGTAATCCAGGCGCATTCCATTGCCTTCAGCCCGTATTCCCCGAACGAAACATTGGACCCGCGCCAAGCCTTTCCGGCCATGCGGCCCCGCTGCTGCTTCCGGAATTTCACTTTCTTCGGCATCATCATAGCGGTGGTCCCCCGTTACTGCTTCTCTCCCGGCGGCGTGCCTTCCGTTCCGCCTTCCGGCTTCTCCGCTGGCTGCTCCTGCCGCGCTTCCTGCTTCCATGCCGGCTGGTGCTGCCGCGGCGACATCAACGGCGGCAGAATGGGCGCCGGCCGGGCCGCCGGACGGGGCAAATCCGCGGGCGGCGGCTGCACCGCCGGCCCGCTTGGTTCCGGATGCGCCGCCGCCGGAGCATGCACTTCTCCCCGGTCCCGGCGCCGCTCGCGATCCCGATCCCGGTCGCGCCGCTCGCGCCGCGGCTCCGGCTCCGGCAGCAGCCCGCGCCGTCCCTTCGTGATATCCAGAATCTCGCCCTTGTACAGCCAGGTCTTGATGCCGATCACGCCATAGGTCGTGTGCGCCTCGGCAAAACCATAATCGATATCGGCTCGCAGCGTGTGCAGCGGCAACTGCCCCTGCAGATACCATTCGCTGCGCGCGATTTCCGCCCCGTTCAAGCGCCCCGAAACACGCACCTTGATTCCCTTGCAGCCGAAGCGCAAAGCCGAATCCACCGCCTTGCGCATCGCCCGCCGGAACGCCACGCGCTTCTCCAGTTGCAGCGCGATCGATTCCGATACCAGTTGCGCGTCCAGCTCCGGCTTGTGCACTTCCTGAATATCGATGAAGACCTCGCGTTTGGTCCGGCGCGCCATGTCCTGCTTCAGCTTCTCGATCTCGGCGCCCTTGCGGCCGATGATGATCCCCGGCCGCGACGTGCGAATCGTCACCCGCAGCTTGTTCCCCGGCCGGTCCACCTCAATCGCGCTCACGCCCGCCGATTTCAGCCGTTCGTGCAGCGTTTCCTTCAGCTCCAGATCTTCCTGCAGCAGCTTCGGATAGCCCTGCTTGGCGAACCAGCGCGACCGCCAGGGCTTATTGAACCCCAGCCGGAACCCGTATGGATGAACTTTCTGTCCCATCTACTCTTCCTCGCCTCTGTCCGCCACTTTGACCACAATGTGCGCCAGGCGCCGCTGATAGCGGTACGCGCGCCCCATCGGGGCCGGGCGGATGCGCTTCATGCGCGGCCCTTCGTTCACATATGCCTCCGACACCACCAGCGCGTCCACGTCCACATCTTCGAACCGGTCCTGCGCGTTGGCGATGGCCGATTGCAGAACTTTCTCCACCGCCGGCGCAATCCGCTTGTTGGTGGCGCGCAGGGTGTTCAGCGCGTCCCCCGCCTTCCGCCCGCGAATTAAATCCACCACCAGCCGCGCCTTCTGCGGCGAGACTCGTATGTATCTTGCTTCTGCCTTGGCTTCCATCTTGTCCGGGGAGTCAGAAGACAGGAGACAGTAGACAGAATCCCCGGTTCCGCCTCCTGACTCCTGACTCCCGGCTCCCGACTCCTTTCTTCACGCCGGCTTCGCCGTCTTCTCCGTGGCCACTTTCACCGAATGCCCCTTAAACGTGCGGGTCGGCGAAAATTCGCCCAGCTTGTGCCCCACCATGTTTTCGGTGATGTATACGGGAATAAACTTCTTCCCGTTGTGCACCGCAATGGTGTGCCCCACGAACTCCGGCAGAATCGTCGAGCGCCGCGACCATGTGCGCACCACTTTCTTTTCGTTGGCGGCATTCAGCGCCGCCATCTTCTCTTCGAGATGTGTGTCGGTAAATGGCCCTTTTTTAACCGAACGGCCCATGCGCCCTTACCTCTTCTTGCTCTTCCGCTGCACGATCCACTTGTCCGTGCGCTTGTTGTTGCGTGTCTTGAAACCGCGCGTCGGCTGGCCCCACGGCGTCACCGGATGGCGCCCGCCCGAGGTTTTGCCTTCGCCGCCGCCGTGCGGGTGGTCCACCGGGTTCATGGAAACGCCCCGGTTGTGCGGCCGTTTTCCCAGCCACCGCGTCCGCCCGGCCTTGCCCAGCGATACGTTTTCGTGGTCCAGATTGCCCACTTGCCCCACCGTCGCCATGCATTCGAGCGGCACCCGCCGCGTCTCGCCCGAAGGCAATTTCAGCAACGCCAGACCGCCTTCTTTCGAAACCAACTGAGCCTGCGAGCCCGCCGAGCGCGCCATCTGCCCGCCCTTGCCCGGCCGCAGTTCGATGTTGTGGACAATCGTGCCCGCCGGCATGTTTTTCAGCGGCAGCGCGTTGCCCAGCAGAATATCGGCCTCCGGCCCGGACATCACCTTCTGTCCCACTTTGAGCCCGTCCGGATGCAGAATATAGCGCTTCTCGCCATCGGCGTAATTGAGCAGCGCGATACGCGCCGAGCGGTTCGGATCGTACTCCACAGCCGCCACCACCGCCGGAATGCCGGCCTTGTCGCGCTTGAAATCCACTACCCGGTACGACTTTTTGGCCCCGCCGCCGATGAACCTGGACGAAATCCGCCCGCGGCTGTTGCGGCCGCCCGTGCGCTTTTTCGGCTCCACGAGCGACTTTTCGGGCGTTTCCTTGGTGATCTCCTCGCGCGAGACCACCGTCTGGAACCGCCGCGTCGCCGTTACCGGTCTGTAAGTTTTTATCGGCATATCTGATCCCTGATTCCCCGCCCCCCGCGTTTAGATTTCCGCGAAGTCCGGCACCTTCTCGCCCGGCTTCAGCCGCACGTACGCCTTTTTCCAATCCGAACGGTAGCCCATGAACCGGCCGCGGCGGCGCATTTTGCCTTCGAAATTGGCGGTGCGCACTTCCTCCACTTTCACCTTGAAAAGCTTCTCCACCGCCGCTTTGACCTGCGTTTTATTGGCGTCCGGCGCCACTTCAAAGCACAGCGTACGCTCATCGTCCTTTTTCGCCACGCCCTTTTCGGTCACCAGCGGGCGGCGTAACACGTCGAATTGGTTCATTTCGCGAGCGCCTCCGAAAATTTCCGCGCCGCCGCTTCCGATAGCAGCACATTCTCATGCCCCAGCAGGTGATACGGGTTCACCGCGCGCGTCGGCATGAGCGTTACGCCTTGTAAATTCCGCACGCCCAGCGTCAGATTGCGGTCGCCCGAATTGTCCACCAGGAGCACCGTCCGCCCCGTGGCCACGTTGGCCAGCGCGTTCATGGCGCTTTTCGTTTTGTGATCCGCCAGCGCGAAGCTCTGCACGACCTTCAGCTCGCCATCCCGCACCTTGGCCGAAAGCGCCGAGCGCAGCGCGCCCAGCAGCATTTTCCGGGGCAGCCTGTAGCTGTAGTCGCGCGGCACCGGCCCGTGAACCGTGCCGCCGTGCCGCCACAGGGGCGATCGTACCGATCCCATGCGCGCCCGGCCCGTGCCCTTCTGCTTCCACAGCTTCTTGCCCGACCCGGCCACTTCCGCCCGCACCTTGGTTTTATGCGTGCCCGCGCGCGCGGAAGCCATGTACTGCCGCACTGCTTCGTAGAGCAGGGCCTCGTTCACGTCCGCGCCGAATACTTCATCGGCCAGCTCCAGTTCGCCGACCTTCTGGTTATTCAAATCCACTACATCTACCGTGGGCATACGCCTTACCTCGCGGCCCTCCGCACCATCACATATCCGCCATTTGGCCCGGGCACCGCGCCCTTCACCACCAGCAGGTTTTCCTCCGTGTCCACGTCGATCACTTCCAGGTTGCGCACCGTCACGCGCGCGTGCCCCATGTGCCCGGACATCCGCATGCCCGGCAGCACGCGCGAAGGAAAGCTGGATGCGCCAATCGATCCCGGCGCGCGGTGGAACATCGAACCGTGCGTGTCGGCGCCCCCGCCGAAATGATGCCGCTTCACCAGGCCCGCGTACCCGCGCCCCTTGCTCACGCCGATTACATCCACTTTGTCCCTGGGCTTGAACTGGTCGACCAGCACGCGGTCGCCCGGCTTTAAGTCGTCATCGCCGGGCCGCACCGGAAATTCGCGCAGGAACTTGGCTCCGTCCACGCCGGCCTTCTTCAGATGCCCGGTCCGCGGCTTGTTGATGCGCTGCGGCTTGACGAACTCCACCAGCCCCAACTGCACGGCATCGTAGCCATCGGTGGTGGGCGTCTTCCGCTGCACCACCATGCACGGCCCCGCCTTGAGCAGCGTCACCGGCACCGCCTGCCCATCCGGCCGGAACACCTGCGTCATTCCAATCTTCTTGCCAAGGATTCCAGAAGTCATCGAAAACCTCAAGGAGACAGAAGTCAGAAGTCAGAATAAAACCACGCATGCTGACTCCCGCCTCCTGTCTCCTGCCTTCTTATTTGCCAAACGCCTTGATCTCCACATCCACGCCCGCCGGCAGATCCAGCTTCATCAGCGCATCCACCGTCTGCTGCGTCGGCTCCAGAATGTCCAGCAGCCGCTTGTGTGTGCGAATCTCAAACTGCTCGCGCGATTTCTTGTCCACGTGCGGCGAGCGCAGCACCGTCGTAATGCTCCGGGACGTGGGCAGCGGGATGGGACCGGCCACCTGCGCGCCGGTCCGTTTCGCCGTGTCCACAATCTCCGTCGTCGATTGATCCAGCACCCGGTGATCGTACGCCTTCAGCCGGATCCGTATGCGTTCTCTGAGCGCCATTGTGATTGTCTACTTTAGAATTTCCGTTACCGTGCCGGCGCCCACCGTGCGGCCGCCTTCGCGGATGGCGAAACGCAGCCCTTTGTCCATGGCGATCGGCGTGATCAGTTCCACCGCCAGGTTCACGTTGTCGCCCGGCATCACCATCTCGGTGCCTTCCGGCAGCTCCGCCACGCCCGTCACGTCCGTGGTGCGGAAGTAGAACTGCGGCCGGTATCCTTTAAAGAATGGCGTGTGCCGCCCGCCTTCTTCCTTGCTCAGCACGTAAACCTCGCCCTTGAATTTGGTGTGCGGCGTAATCGAACCCGGCTTCGCAATCACCTGCCCGCGCTCCACTTCATTCTTTTCCACGCCGCGCAGCAGCAGCCCGACGTTGTCGCCGGCTTCGCCCTGGTCGAGCAGCTTCTTGAACATTTCGACGCCGGTTACGACTGTCTTGCGCGTATCGCGGAAGCCGACGATTTCCATTTCCTCGCCGACCTTGCAAACGCCGCGCTCGATGCGGCCCGTCACCACCGTGCCGCGGCCCTGAATCGAAAAAATGTCTTCAATCGGCATCAGGAACGGCTTGTCCTTGGCGCGCTCGGGAAGCGGAATGTACTTATCCACCGCGTCCATCAGATCGTCCACGCCCTTTTCCCACTTGGCTTCGCCGTTGAGGGCGCCCAGCGCGGAGACGCGCACGATGGGCGTATCGTCGCCCGGAAATTCGTACTTGTTCAGCAGGTCGCGGACTTCCAGTTCCACCAGCTCGAGCAGCTCGGGGTCGTCCACCATATCGACCTTATTCAGCGCCACCACGATATACGGCACGCCTACCTGGCGGGCCAGCAGCACGTGCTCCTTGGTCTGTGGCATCGGCCCGTCGGTCGCTGCCACAACCAAAATCGCGCCATCCATCTGCGCGGCGCCCGTGATCATGTTCTTGATGTAGTCGGCGTGGCCGGGGCAGTCCACGTGCGCATAGTGGCGGTTGGCCGTCTCGTACTCGATGTGCGCCACCGCGATCGTGATACCGCGGGCCTTCTCTTCCGGCGCGTTATCGATCGAGTCGAAACTGCGGAACTTCACCTTGGGATTGTGCTTCGCCAGCACCTTGGTGATCGCCGCCGTCAGCGTGGTCTTGCCATGATCGATGTGACCGATGGTGCCGATATTGACATGCGGCTTGCTGCGGTCGAATTTCTCCTTTGCCATAAGAAAAAACCTCTCTCCTTATCTCGTTAATTTCCCCTGGACTTTGCTCACGATCTCTTCGGCGAGCGCTCCCGGAACTTCCTCGTACTTGCCAAAATGCATCGTAAAGCTGCCGCGCCCCTGCGTCCGGGAGCGCAGTTCCGTGGCATATCCAAACATTTCCGAAAGCGGCACCGACGATTTGATAATCTGCGTCGTGCCCCGCAGTTCCATCCCTTCAATGCGCCCGCGCCGCGAATTCAAATCGCCGATCACGTCGCCCATGTACTCTTCCGGCACCACCACTTCCACCGCCATGATCGGTTCGAGCAGCACCGGTTTGGCTTTCCGCGCGGCCTCTTTCAGCCCGATCGAGCCGGCGATCTTAAACGCCATTTCCGACGAGTCCACTTCGTGGTAGCTGCCGTCGTAGAGCGTCACTTTCACGTCCGACATGGGGAATCCGGCCAGCACGCCGCCTTCGAGCGCTTCTTTCACGCCCACTTCCACCGGCCCGATGTATTCTTTCGGCACCGCGCCGCCGTAAATCTCGTTGACGAACTCGAAGCCGCTCCCTGGCGCCAGCGGTTCGATGCGCAACTTGACCACGCCGTACTGCCCGCGGCCGCCCGACTGCTTCACGTGCCGCCCCTCGGCTTCGGCGCTCTTGCGAATCGTCTCGCGATACGCCACCTGCGGCTTGCCTACATTGGCGCCCACGCCGAATTCGCGCATCATGCGGTCGACGATGATCTCCAGGTGCAGTTCGCCCATTCCCGATAGAATCGTCTGCCCGGTTTCCGGATCCGTATTCACGCGGAAGGTCGGATCCTCCTGCGCCAGCTTCTGAATCGCCAGACCCATTTTCTCTTGATCGGCCTTCGTCTTCGGCTCGACCGCAAGCTGGATTACCGGCGTCGGGAACTCGATCGACTCGAGCACAATCGGATTCTGATCGTCGCAGATCGTATCGCCGGTCGAAACCGTCTTCAGCCCCACAGCCGCGCAGATATCGCCCGCCAGGATCTCCTGAATTTCTTCGCGTTTATTGGCGTGCATGCGCAGCAGGCGCCCGATGCGCTCCTTGCGCCGCTTGGCTACGTTGTAAACAGAGTCGCCGGATTTGAGCGTTCCCGAATAGACCCGGAAGAACGCCAACTGCCCGACGTAGGAATCGGTCATGATCTTGAACACCAGCGCGGAAAACGGTTCGCTATCGGAGGAGTGCCGCACCAGCACCTTGTCGGGATTGTCCACATCCCGCCCTTCGACCGGCGGCACATCGAGCGGCGACGGCAGATAATCCACCACCGCATCGAGCATCGTCTGCACGCCCTTGTTCTTAAACGCCGAGCCGCAAATCACCGGGAAAATCTTCAGCCCGATGGTCGCCTTGCGAATCCCCGCGCGGATTTCGTCGTTGGTAATCGCCTGGCCTTCAATGAACTTTTCAAACAGGTGGTCGTCGTGCTCGGCCACCGCCTCGATCATCTTCTCGCGGGCTTCCTTGGCTTTCTCGGAAAGCTCGGCCGGAATGTCCACCGTATCGAACTTGGCGCCCAGGGTTTCATCGCGCCACAGCCTGGCCTTCATCTCGACCAAGTCCACCACGCCCTTGAACTGATCTTCGGCGCCCACCGGAATCTGAATCGGCACCGGCTTGCATTTGAGGCGCGTGACGATGGTTTCAACCGAATGATCGAAATCCGCCCCGATGCGGTCCATCTTATTGATGAAGCAAATGCGCGGCACCGAATATTTATCGGCCTGCCGCCACACCGTTTCCGATTGCGGCTGCACGCCCGCCACGGCATCGAACACCGCTACCGCGCCATCGAGCACGCGCAAACTGCGCTCCACCTCGGCCGTGAAATCTACGTGCCCCGGCGTATCGATAATGTTGATCTGGATGTCGCGCCATTCGCAGGTGGTCGCCGCGGATGTGATCGTGATGCCGCGCTCCTGCTCCTGCTCCATCCAGTCCATGGTGGCCGTCCCCTCGTGGACTTCGCCCAGCTTGTGGGTGCGGCCCGTGTAGTACAGAATCCGCTCGGTAGTGGTGGTTTTACCGGCATCGATATGAGCGGCGATGCCGATGTTGCGCATCCTTTCCAGCGGAACCGTTCTAGGCATAAAAAACTCTGACTTCCTTTACCAGCGGTAATGCGCGAAGGCCCGGTTCGCCTCCGCCATGCGATGCACGTCATCGCGCTTTTTGATCGCCCCGCCCCTCAGGTTGGCGGCGTCATTTAATTCGTTGGCCAGCTTTTCCGACATCCCCTTTTCCGGCCGCGTCCTGGCGTTGGTGATGATCCACCGGATGGCCAGCGATGTCCGCCGGTTCTGCGGCACCTCGATGGGCACCTGGTAGTTGGCGCCGCCCACCCGGCGCGTCTTCACCTCGAGCAGCGGCTTGGCATTCTCCACGGCCTTCTTGAAGGCCTTCAACGGATCGTCATCGGTGCGCTGCCGCAGCTTCTCCATGGCGTCGTAAAAGATGCCCTGGGCTACGGTCTTCTTCCCCTGCCACATCATCGAGTTGACGAATTTCTCGACCAGGGTGGAGTTGTACACCGGATCCGGCACGATCTCCCGAACAACGGCTCTTCTTCTGCGCGGCATAACTTATTCCTACGACTTCGGCCTCTTGGCCCCGTACTTCGATCGCCCCTGCTTGCGGTTGCCCACGCCGGCCGTATCGAGAGCGCCCCGGATGACGTGGTAGCGCACGCCCGGCAGGTCCTTCACGCGGCCCCCGCGGATGAGCACGATCGAGTGCTCCTGCAAGTTATGGCCGACCCCCGGTATATAAGTGGTTACCTCGATGCCGTGGCTCAGCCGCACGCGCGCCACTTTGCGCAGCGCGGAATTCGGTTTTTTGGGGGTCTGAGTATACACGCGCGTACACACCCCGCGCTTCTGCGGGCAGCTATCGAGCGCGGGGCTCGAAGTTTTCCAACGGGGCGGCCTACGGCCGCGGCGCACAAGTTGATTGAACGTCGGCACAAATCCCTCTTCGCGAACGAAATCGGTGAGTGGCGCAACCCTCTAGGGGCTTGCTGGCTCAAGACAGGCCCATGTCCAAACCGGCGCGATACCGGTAGAACCTCGGGGCCTCACCCCCGGCCGGACCCATTCACACGGGTGGTAGCACAGGAGCAGAGAAAAACTCGCGAAACCTTTTGATCATAACCGAACTTTCGCCCCTATGCAAGTGGTGCATAAGAAACAGGAGTTTCCCCAGAATTTTTAGCCCTCCCAGCCGAGCGTCAGTTCCAATTGCAGGGTGGCGGGCGGCACCTCGGGAGGCGTAATGGTGGTCTGAGAGAGAATTTGCCGGATTCCATCAGCCAGTGCGTAGAACCGGAAAGGCGGAATCCGGAAAAACCGCTGCCAAATGACCAACAACTTCTTACATAATATGCGCAGCTTCATCTGCTGCCCTAAGAACGTAGCCGCAAAGTAAGCCGCGGCCGTGGAGCGGATGATGAAGCATTGGGCGCGGTCCAACAAGGGTTCCAGCAACTTCTTGCGGTCTCCGCCACGGTCGATCGCCCAGATCCCGCGTCCTTGGGTATGGCTCCGGATCAGATCGACAGCCGCCA
>Ga0070737_10001352_pt1 | contig 35720 bp, 27 predicted proteins | sample Coa_R1_10_FD_66438 | JGI IMG/M metagenome (GOLD analysis project Ga0070737, IMG submission 66438) | Surface soil microbial communities from Centralia Pennsylvania, which are recovering from an underground coalmine fire - Coalmine... | ecosystem: Environmental > Terrestrial > Soil > Unclassified... | reverse complement strand
CGCCGGACGGCTTCTTCCTTAAACTCCTTCGTGAATTTTCGTCGCGTTCCCATGACACAATTCTCCATTCGCTGAAAATTGTGTCTTAACCGTTTGTCTCAGTTTCGGGGACAAGTCCAGAACTCCGGAGGGTATTTAACAGGGGTGTTGCGAGCGATCGCCAAAAGCAGGGCGGGAACGGTGCCCTGCCGTCTGAACCGTTCGACTGGTGGACTTGCGACGAGCGCAGCGAATAGCTTTCAGCCCGCGCGGCGCTTCGCTTTTAATTCCTCCAGCAGACGATCGATCTCGTTCTGCTTTTCGAGTTTGGCGAAACGGTCTTCCACGTCATCGCCGAGCAGCTCGGAGGTGGCTTCGGCGATTGCCTCCCTTTGCGCGACTTTATCCTTCATGCGGTCGAAGGCCGCGGCATGCGTTTCGGTGCTAACAGTTTTGCCAGCTTCGCTTGCTCTGTTGATCGCGCGGGAGCGGCGATGCTGGGCAATGAGGAGTTCGCTTTTGGCGCGCGCTTCATCCAGTTTTTGCTGCAGCTTGAGCAGAGCGTTTTTGAGATTTTCAACCTGCGTCTTCTGATCTTCCACCTGCTGGCTGAAACTCTGGGCCATCTGCTGGTAACTCATGGAGCGCTCGAGCGCGGAACGGGCGAGGGCGTCATCGTTTCTGTCGACGGCCATTTCGGCGCGGTGGCGCCACTGGCGTTCGTTCTCCTCGTTTTCGCGCTGCTTTTTTTCGAGCACGTGCTGGTCGGCTATGGCAACCGCCACCTGGGTTTTCACCTGAAGCAACTGGTTCTCCATATCGAGGATCACCTGTTTGATCATCGTTTCGGGATTTTCGGCTTTATCGATCAGGTCGTTGAGATTGGCCCGGATCAGGGTGGTCACTCGTTCTAAAAGTGCCATGGTATGACTCCTCTCTTACGCTTCTGCGCCTTTGGATTTCGGATCGGTTACGTTTTCCAGTGAGCGAGGGGCCGGCTGGCTATCGCGTCCGTTGGGCGCTTTATCCCCGATGAGGCGGACCTTGGCCAGCAGTTCGTTCAGCGGCATTCCGGAGAGTGTCTCGAATAAAGCCGGGACCTGCGCCGCCATTTTGGCCACGTCGCTCGTAATCTTGTTCATGCCGGCGGCCTCGCCATCGCCGGTGGAGATGACGGTGATGCGGTCCACGTTAGCCAGAGGGGCAGCCAGCGCTTTCACCACCTCCGGCATGCTGGAGATGAGCTTATCGACGATGGCCGCCTGGTTAAATTCCTGGTAGGCCTCGGCTTTGACGTTCATGGCTTTGGCTTCAGCCTCGCCCTTTTTGAAAATGATTTCGGCTTCCGCTTCACCCTGCGCGCGGGTGGCGGCGGCTTTGCCTTCCGCTTCCATGATGATGCGCCGGCGTTCGGCTTCGGCGAGGGTTTCGATGCGGCGGCGTTCGAATTCGGCCTGCTTGAGAACAGTAGCGGTCAATTCGCGCTCGCGGCGCTGGATTTCGGCCTCCTGAACCTTGACCTCATGTTCCTTTTCGACCTGGTGAATGGTGACCTCTTCGGCGCGCACCTGCTGCTGCATGACATTGGCCTGAATCTCGTAAGCTTTATCCGCCTGCGCCTGCTGTTTCTTCACCATTTCGGCATACTCGGCTTTTTTAATTTCCAGATCGCGCTGCGCTTCGGCCTGGCGGGTAAGGGAGAGGGTTTCGGCGAGCACGCGTTCCTGGTCAGCTTTGGCTTTGGCGATAGCGGCTTCGCGGGCGGCTTCGGCGCGCTTGATGGCGGTATCGCGTTCGGCTTCGGCGGCCGCTACATCGGCGTCGCGCTTGATGCGGGCCACGTCGGGGCGGCCCATGTTGCTGATGTATTCGTTTTTATCGCGGACCTCTTTGATGGTAAAGCTGATGACTTCGAGCCCCATCTTGTTCATGTCATCGGCGCAGGTGGAACGCATACGGTCGCCCACCATTTCCGGCTGCTTGACGATCTCTTCCACCGTGAGCTGGCCGATGATGCCGCGCAGGTGCCCTTCCATGACGAGGCGGATCAGACCTTCGCGTTCCGGCGGCGCCTTGGTCAGAAACTGTTCGGCGGCGGTGAGAATGGATTCGGGATCCGACTTCACCTTGATCTGCGCGACCGCTTCGACCGTGACCGCCACACCCTGGCGGGTATAGAGATCCTGCTGCGGGGCGACATCGAAGGACATCAGCTCGAGCGAAAGGCCACGGTAATTTTCGATCATCGGGAAGATGAATGTGCCGCGGCCCTTGACCACTCGCGTGCCGCGCAGGCCATAAACAATGACGGCTTCGTGCGGGCCGGCTTTGCGGAACATTTTGGCGAATGCCCCGATGATGAAAAACAGAACCAGGACCAGCAGCGATCCGATGATCCACATTGGGTGTGCCATATGACTCCTTCTTTGATTACTCGCTCGGCGGATCGGGCAACCTCGGGTGGAACATTACGGGTCGACCCATGGTTTCACGTAGGCGATGCCTTTCTCGTAGCGTGTAACCATCACTTCGGCGCCTTTGGGGATGGCGATTCCATCCTCACTGCGCGCGCCACTCACGCGGCGCGTGCCTTCCTGCGAATAGATCAGTTCGCCGGTGCCGCCCTCGCGGATCGGGATGCTCAGCCGGCCGAGGACGCCGATCATGTCGTAGTCGGCGGCATCGAGCGGCGCCTCATGCGCGAACAGTACTTTGGCCAGAAACCAGAACACGACGGCTGCCGCGGCCAGACCGGTGACGGTGGATAACGCCAGGGCGGTGATGAACCAGGGGCGCGAGTAGCGCTCCAGCAGGTATCCCACGCCGCCGAACCAGGCGAGAAAGGCCGCTAGTGTGCCGAAGTTGAACCAGGGGAGCTGGCCGGCCCGCGCGCCACCGGTCTGAGCGCCATGGGGCAGGTGCATCCCGTGCGGCAGATGCACATGGGGCACATGCAAATGCAAATGTCCGCCGCCGGACAAGAACGCCAGCGCGTTCAGAAGAAATCCCACGGCGAAACAAACGAGATAAAAGTCCGCCCAGGTCATTGACGCCTCCTTGGGTCGGGTTTGCGGCGCTCCGGCGCGCCATTGTTGGATCGCGTGCCGGGCCTGAGCACCTCCATTAACCGCTCGGCCAAGCCGGGGTTTTCGAGAATCGTGCCCAGCAGAATGAGGCAGAGCCGGGAATCTTCATGCCGCGCGACCGCCAACAGCGCGTGGCGCAGTTCAGGATTGCGGCGGAAGCGCTCGGCGCCGCTGATCAGCCACAGATCCAGCTTATCCTCGAGCGCGCCGACATCCGAGACCAGTTCATTCTGGTAACCTTCCGGGTCGTCCACCAGGTAACCGGGATGGACTTTGAAGAACTTCGCCAGCAGCATGCGCGAGGAGTTCGTCAGATGCGGCCGCACGCCGTTTTCAATCTGCGAAAGATAACTCTGGCTGATCGACTTGCCCAACTCCTTTTCAATCAGCCGGCAGACTTCGAGCTGGGAAAGCTCGCGCCCGGTGCCGCGGAGCGTGCCCTCTACCTCGCGCAGATAGCGGAGTTTTTCGCCGAGCTTCATATGGCAATCTGTGATTATAGTATTGCAGATTGCGATTAGTGTCAAGGGTGGTCAGTAAAAGGACCATCTGTCCGTATGCACGATCAGGATAATCTCACGCTTGCGCTGGTGGAAATGGTTACCGCGAATTTTGCCGGGCAGCACGGTGGCGACGTGCAAATCGGCGATGGTATCGAGAAAAGCGTGCCAATTGTGGCCAGGCGTATAACTGCTGCCGCGCATGTCTCCGCGATCGGCGAGTCGTTTGATTTCGGGTTTCAAACTGGATTATAGGCGCGGTTCGCGGGTTTTGTTCATTCGTAGGCGCTACCGAGCTTAGCCCGCCGCCAGCATGGCTTTGGGCGATGGCTGGGCGTGGCCGAGGATGCGGTGGGGGCGGTAGGGGGCTTCGAGCGATTTGATTTCGTCGGCGGTGAGCTTCAGGTCCACGGCGGCCAGAAGGTCCTTCAATTGTTCGGGGCGGGTCGTGCCGACGATGGGCGAGGTGATGCCGGGGGCTTGCAGGACCCAGGCGAGGGCGACCTGGGCGGCAGAGACGCCGCGCCTGGCGGCCACCTGCGCTACCGTATCCGCTACGGCGAAATCGTCGTCGCTGTAGTACATATCCTTGGCGAAGGTGTCGACTTGCGAGCGGGTGGTGGAGCCGCCTTCGCGGGTTCGGGTGCCGGTGAGAAAACCGCGGGCTAAGGGACTCCAGGGGATCAGGGCAAGCTTTTGATCCATGCAGAGAGGGATCATTTCGCGCTCGTCTTCGCGGTAGATGAGGTTGTAGTGGTTCTGCATGGATTCGAAGCGGTGCCAGCCGCGCTCTTTCGATGTGTAAAGGGCCTTGGCGAGTTGCCAGGCGGCCATACTACTGGCGCCGAGGTAGCGCACTTTGCCGGCGCGGACCAGCGAATCGAGCGCATCGAGGGTCTCTTCGACCGGAGTGTTGGGGTCCCAGCGGTGGATCTGGTAAAGGTCGATGTAATCCGTGCCGAGGCGGCGCAAGGAATTTTCGCAAGCGTGGATGATGTGCTTGCGGCTCAGGCCGCGCTGGTTGGGGCTGTTGCCCATCACGCCGTGGACCTTGGTGGCCAGCACGACGTGCTCTCGATCGGCCATTTCCTTCAGGTAATAGCCGGTGATTTCTTCGCTTTGCCCGGCCGAGTAAACGTCGGCGGTATCGAAGAAGTTGATGCCGGCCTCGATGGCAATGCGGAAATGCGCGCGCGCGTCTTCTTTACTGACGTGCCAGCCGCGAGTGCCCAGGGCCCAATCGGGCACGGGGCCTCCGCCATAGGTCATGCACCCCAGGCAGAGGCGCGATACAGTGATTCCGGTGCTCCCCAGTCTTGTAAATTGCATAGGTCGAAGAAGCAGCTATTTTATCGCGGCTCTGACGAATTCCTCCGGGAGCACGGATAGGGGAGTTGCGTTGTATCGGCGGCAAGCCGGAGCGGCCGGCGCATTCCGATTATCTACGGCGCCGGCCCGAGCCTTTCGCCGGATACCGCAAGGGGCGTTGCGCCGGCCTCAATTCACCGCAGCGGCAGGTAACGCGAGACGTCCTCCATCATCTTCTGCTCGCCGGGCGTGAACGTGTTTCGGAACTCTTCGCTCTCGAAGCGCGCTTCCCGCTTTTCTTCCGGCATGCGGCGCAGCCTCTGCAATTCCGGCCCAACGATCTGTTTCCGCTCCTCGGGCAAGCGATTAAAGGCCTGAACCTGCGCGCGCACCAGAAGCTGTTTATCGGCCGGAAGACTCAGAAGCTCGTGGTATTCCTGAATGAGCCGTTGCTTCCGCTTGGGCGGCAGGCTATCGAGTCTCGCCAGGCGCTCCCGGATCTGGGCCTGGCGCTCGGGCGGAAATTTTTCGAGCGCGCGCTCCCGCTGCTCCGGAGTCATTTCGAGCAGCCGCTGCGCGATCGAAGCGCCGGGATCGTTGATCCTCTTGGGGCCCTTCGCCGGCGCGGGGATGATCCGTTCGACGGCCGGGGGAGGGACGGGCTTTGCCGTCTGTTTGTTGCCGGCCGCCGCCAGAGGCACGCTGGCCAGCGCCAGCAGAGTGCCGGCCTGGAAAAACCGCATCATCACATTAGATTCGCGAGCCTGCCGGCGCCGGCGCCGCCTGATCGAAGGTGTCCAGCATCTCCATATCGTCGAGCGTATGCAAGACTTCTTCGGGCTGGGCGACTTCCAGCACGGCGCTCCCGGCCGGCCTCGGAGACTGCGAGTGCTGGAGCCAGATTCCGGCCACCAGCACCATACCGGCGGCGGCCGCAACCGGCACTCCCTTCCATAGAAACAGGCCGCGTAAGGAACGCGAGAACGCCACGTGCAAACGCTCGCTCCACTTCACCGGCTCCTCGATGCGCCGGTAGAGTTGCCTGTCAAAAGTCTGGGAAACCTCCGGCGCGTCGAAAAGGTCGAGCGCGGCATGCACTTGCCGCTGCCCTGCCGCAGCCTTGCGGCAAGCCGCGCAGGTCTCCAGATGTTCCTGGAAGGCTCCGGCCAGCGGCCCCCCCGCCCTGCCGGAACCGTAGTCGAGCAGCAGTTCCAAATTTTGGCGGCTCTCAATCGGACATCGCATTTCAGCACCTCCCACTAGGCCATATGGGCCAACCGGGCGCGCAGTGTTTCATAGGCCCGGAAAAGTAACGACTTTACCGCAGATTCGGAGCAATTCAGCGCTTTAGCGATCTGCGTGTATTCCATTTCCTGGTATTTATGCATTAAAACGGCTGCCCGCTGCTTTTCCGGCAGGGCGGCCACCGCGCGGCGCACTTCTTCGAGCCGCGCCTGCTTTACCATTACTGCTTCTACCGTCGGCCGCGTATCGGACACCTGGCGCGCCGCAGCGTTGTCCGAAGGCCCGTCGAGTGGTTCCTCCATCCGCTCGTATTTGCCGTCCCGAATGGAGTTTAACGCTATCCGCGTGGCGATGCGAAACAGCCACGTAGTAAACTTCGCGGCCGGCTCATAAGTGGCGCGCGCTCGATACACCCGCAGAAACACTTCCTGCGCCAGTTCCTCGGCAATGGCTGCATTTTGCACCATCCGGTAAAGGAAATGCACCACCGGAGCACGGTGCTTCTTCAGCAGAATTCCAAAACTGGGTTCATGCCCCTGTTTGACCCGGGCCATTAGCTCCGTGTCGTCCAGAGTTGCCGCCATGCCTCCCACATCCGATTCAACCCGTTCGGTACTATCAGGTTGCGCCTGCATGCAAAATGTACAAACAAACCCAATCGCCCGCCGGATCACTCTCCACGCAGCGACCGTTCCATCAGCCGCCGGATGGCCTCCCGCGGCGGCAGGCCGAAGTGCAGCACCTGGTACATCTGCTCGGTAATGGGCATCTCCACCTGATAACGCGCCGCCAGTTCACGCGCCGCCGCCGTGGTTTTGATTCCTTCCGCGATCATGCGCATAGAGCCGACAATTTGGTCGAGGCTACGTCCGGCCGCCAACTCCAGCCCAACTGTCCGGTTCCGGCTCAATTCGCCCGTGCACGTGAGCACCAAATCTCCTAAACCCGCCAAACCGGCGAGAGTTTGCGCTTTTCCGCCCATTGCCACCGCGAGCCGCGTGATTTCCGCTAAACCGCGTGTAATCAGTGCGGCCATGGCATTATGGCCCAGGGCCAAGCCATGTACCACGCCAGCCCCGACTGCTACTACATTTTTAAGAGATGCTGCGACCTCCACACCTGTGGGATCGGAACTGGTGTACAGCCGAAAGCTCGAACTGGAAAACGCAGACTGAATAGCGGCCGAATGATCTGTACACCGCGACGCTATAACTATTGCAGTAGGATTTTGATTGGCGACCTCCCGAGCGAAGCTGGGTCCCGAGAGAACGCTAATCTGCGGGCTGAAGCGCCTTGAAACTACTTCTGTAATAATTTGGGAGGGCGCGCAGAGGGTCCGACTCTCAAGTCCTTTCGTAGCGCTCACCAAAAGCATTTCCGGCCGCAGTTCCGGCAGCGCCTGCTCCCAGGTGGCACGTACGAACTGCGAAGGAATCGCGCTGAGGACGACCTCCGCGCCTTGGAGCGCATCCGGAATTGCGCTAAAGACTTCTACATTTGCAGGTATTTGAAACCCGGGCAAATAGACGTCGTTTTCGCGGGTCGCCGCTATCCGCCGAGCCAGGTCTGCCTCATAAACCCATAACGTGACCCGGTCGAACCGGTGGGCAAGCACGATAGCCAGCGCTGTTCCCCAGCTTCCGCCGCCGAGGATGGCCAGGGAGCGCACTACCGGTGGGCTCCCCAACTCAGCACGCGCTCGGTACCCTCGTGAAGCCGATGGATATTCTCCCGGTGCCGGACAATGATGAGAATCGCGGCCGCGATGGATGCCAGAATGACGTCGAGGGCGGCTTTATCGATCAGCCACAGCGCCAGCGGCAGTGTGCCGGCGGCGATGATCGAACCGAGCGAAATATGCCGTGACCAGGCGACAACGGCCACAAATACGATCACGATTGCAAGTATCGAGAGGGGAGCCAGCCGTAGAAAGCCGCCCAGGAAACAGGCCACGGCTTTTCCCCCGCGGAAGCCTAAAAATAGCGGGTATGTGTGGCCGAACATGACGGCCAGAACCGCCAGACCCATCCAGAACGGGCTATCCGAACTCCAGCGGCCAGCCAGCCAAACGGCCAGATAGCCCTTCCCGATATCGAGGATCAAGGTCGCAATTCCCGCAGCCGGACCGGCAGTCCGCAGAACGTTGGTCGCGCCCGTATTGCCGCTGCCCTTTTCGCGGATATCGCCGCCGCTCCGCCACTTCACCAGCAAAAACCCAAACGGGATGGAACCTATCAGATAAGCGGCCAAAACCGCGAAAAACGGCATCATGGTTGTGAGAACGGAAACTCCGCAAGCTTAGTGTACACAGAACCGGCAGGATCGAGCTTGCTTTGATAGAGATAGAAGCGGTCCACGGGGAAGCTGCCGAAATGGAGCGAGCTATTGGCTTCCCGCAGGCGCGCGATGGCCTGGTCGAGCGGCTTGAGATTGATCCGCTCCTTGATGCGCGCCAGAGTCAGGTGCGGGGAAAAGGCGCGGTTCTCGCGCGCGACTCCCAATGATGCCGTGGCATCCTCGGTCGCGGCCGCCAACGCGCCCAATCCAGGCGCATCCACGCCGCACCAGAACACTCGCGGCGAGCGCGCATTCGGGAAGAAACCGAGATTGGAAATGCTCACGGATATCCGCGAACGCGGGCCAATACTCGCCAGTGCGCGCTTCAATTCTTCCAGCCGCTCTTCCGGCCATTCGCCGATAAATTTGGTGGTGACGTGGAGGTTCGAGGGCCTGCTCCAAGCGATGCGCGCGGTGGGCTTTAGTGTTTCCAGCAGCTTTTCCAGATGGCGGACGACCTCGGGCGGGAGATCGATGGCGGTGAACAGGCGCATGTCTAAACGGGGGCCGGCGGCCGGGAGCCAGGGGCCGGGGCTTCGGAAGCGGGGGCCTCCTGCCGCGCGCGGGTGAACACGCCGCGGAGGAACCACACCACGCCGGCGGCGAAAACGGCGGCCATCATCCAAAGCATTATCGTAGCCAACTGCGCGGCCGTAAACCGGGGCCATTCGAAATGAAACTGCGCCAGGCGGCCCGCGCGGTCTTCGAGCCAATGCCAACTGGTGTGGGCGATAAAGGCCGAAAGAATGATCGTCCCCATCCGTTCCGCGACTACGTAGCGGAAGAGCAAGTCCAACAGCGGAATCAGGGCTGTGAGCACCAGCAGTTGTCCTAATTCCACTCCCATATTGAACGAGAGCAGCGAAGCCAGCATGTGCGAACCGGCGAACTGCAGCGTCTGGCGCAGAGCGAACGAAAAGCCGAACCCGTGGACGAGGCCGAACCCGAAAGTAATCGCCAGACGCCGGTCGACGCCTTTCGTGCCAACGATGTTTTCGAGCGCCATGTAAACAATCGACGCGGCAATCAGCGTTTCTACAAGGGGCGGAAACCACAAGGCATCGGGTGCAAGATTATAAGCCGAAGCGATCAGTGTTATGGAATGGGCCACGGTGAACGAGGTCACGACAGGCACGAGCGCCTGCAGGCGCCGGAAGGGGATCACCAGGCAAAACAGGAACAGGAGATGGTCCGTGCCGTCCAGGATGTGCAGGAAGCCGAGGCGCACGAAGGTGAGCGCCGCCTGGTACCAGCGCGGATCGAGCCGCACCAGGCCGGGATCGCCGGTAAATTCGTAAGCGCGTACCGCTCCGCCCGGCGGGAGAAAGCGCAGCGCAGTCACGACACGGAGGCCCAGGCGCGCGAGCCGGGGATGAATCGAAAACCGCGCGCGGGCGGAATGGATGGGGTACGCGAACCAGACGTCCATTACCGTTTGGTTCCAGACTACGTTGGTATCGGCGGGAAGCCGCGGTCCGTCCAGTCCCGCCGCCGCGGCGGCAAAGGAAGCGAACGCGCGATCGGAAGGCAGCGAAAGGCGCGCGCGGACAACGCGCGGCTTAGGCAGCAACGCGTCCTCTTCATACACATCGATAAAATCAGCCAGCCACAGACTGGCCGCATCCGGCAGCAGTGTCTCGCTTTTTGAAAGGTCCAGATAACCGGAGGGCCGCTCGGGGAAATTGATGTCGCGCAGGGCGCCGAGCGGCACGCGCACGAGCAGGTCGAGAGTGTTGCCGGCAGGCCGCACGAAGGCCTGCACGACGACGTCATTGGGAATATCGTGCGCGCCGGCGGGGAAGGCACAGGCACATACGAGAGCCGCCAGCGGCCAGCGCTTTCCGATCACGCGCTCTCCGATCACGCGCTCTCCATTACCTCAGGGCCTCCATCAGGTCCGCAATCAAATCGTCGGGATGTTCCAGTCCCACGGAAAGGCGCAGCAGATTGGGCGGGGTGCGGGACCGCGGCCCTTCGACGGATGCGCGGTGTTCGATGAAGCTGTGCGGGCCGCCCAGACTGGTGGCGCGGATAAACAACCGGCAGCGAGCGGCCACGGCGGTGGCTTCCGGTTCGCCACCGCGCACCTGAAAGGAAAGCATGCCGCCGAATGCGGACATTTGCCGCGCCGCCAGTTCGTGGCCGGGATGTGCCGGCAGCCCGGGGTAATGCACGGCCTCCACTCTGGCGTGGCGCTCCAAGCACCGGGCTATGCGGAGCGCGTTTTCCGAGTGCGCCCGCACGCGATAGGGCAGGGTCTCGATGCCGCGCAAGGTGAGCCAGCAATCGAACGGCGAAGGCACCGCGCCGCCGAAATGCAGCGCGCGGCGGCAGCGCTCAAACAGGTAATTGTCGAAGCGGGTGACGAGCGCGCCGCCGACTACGTCGCTATGGCCGCTGATGTATTTCGTGGTCGAATGGGCAACCATGTCGATACCGCAATCGAGCGGGCGCTGCAGCACCGGGGTGGAGAAGGTTGCATCGCAAACCGTAATGGCCTGGGTGTGTGCGCGCGCCAGCGCCGCCACACCCGCGAGATCGGTAATCTTCATCAACGGATTCGAAGGCGTTTCGAGCCAGATGAGGCGCGTGTTTGGCCGCAGCGCCGCCCGCACGGCGTCGAGATCCGTCATATCCACGTAGGTGGTTTCCAGCCCCCACTTGCCGAAAACGCCGCCGATGACCTCCCGCAGAGCGAAGTAGACGTCTTCGGGAGCGAGAATGTGATCGCCCGGCTCAAGCCCCTGGATCAGCGCCGTGGTTACGGCCAGTCCGGAAGAGAACACCAGCGCCTCTTTGCCGTTTTCCAGAGAGGCCAGGCACTGCTCCAGCATCAGCCGGTTGGGATTGCCTTCGCGCGAGTAGCTGAAACCGCGGGGATAACGGCCATCGGCATCGCGTTCGAAGGTGGTGGACAGGTGAATCGGCGGCGTCACCGCCCCGGTAGCGGGATCGATCTTCCGGCCCGCATGCACTGCCCGCGTTTCCAGCTTGAGTGGTGGGGTCTTCATCAGTGCCAGTGTAGCGGAACTAGGGTCGAGCGCCCTCGCTGGGCCTCCGGTCCAGACAATTCTGCTTGACCGCACTGCTTCTGTGTTTACTGAGCATACTGAGATGCAAGGCGTCTTCACGATCTCGCAATCGGAAAAGCGGCGGGCCCGGCCATCGTAGACGGCATGCTCTTGAATTCGGGCTACGGCCAGTGGGGCGGCATGCCCGCAATGTGCTTTTGGCGTTCCCGGTCGATGGCAAAATGACGATCGGGGCGGCCGGCGCGATCGCTGAGCCGCGTGACGGCTTCGGTGAGAGCGAGGGCCGCGCGTTCGGCATCGCTGAAGTACGGCGTGTCGCGCCATGCGGCAACCGCGTGAAGGCGCTCGTCTGTTTCGCCCGACTGTTTTGATTGGCGGGCGTGCATGTCCACACATACGCCGCAGCCGTCGATCTGGCTGGCACGCTGTGGCGTTCGACGAGATTGCCGCGATCATGGATCGAACAGCGGAAGCCGCCCGGCAGCTTGCCAGCCGTGCGCGGCGCAGGGTTCAAGCCGGAGAATCGAATGCAGACGCCAATATTTCCGAACATCGAAAGGTCGTCGAAGCGTTTCTCGCAGCTCTCGCGAGCGGAGACTTCGAAGGCCTGGTCGCGGTGCTCGATCGGGACGTGGTGGTGCGGATCGAAGGGGGGCTGCGCATCCGGGAGCACCGAGAGAGGTCCGCGGCGCGCGGAACTGGGCGCACGGTGCGGTTGCGTTCTCGCAAACGGCACGGTTCGCCCAAGTTGCCTTGGTGGACGGTTCGGTGGGAATCATATTCGCACCAGATGGCAAGCTGTCCAGAGTACTCCGCTTGACGATCGCCGGCGGAAAGATTACTCAGGCGGATCTTATCGCGGAGCCCGCGCGCCTTCGCGAACTCGAACTGGCTGTCCTGTGAATGGACCGATGGAGTTTATCTGCCAGCATCGGGATGCCCATTCTGTAGGGAGATAGCAGAATTCCATTCGGCGGGCGAAAGCCCCTGCCCCACCGCTTCCGGTTTGCGCTCGCGCACGAAAGCCTCGGGGTCGCGCAGGAAAGGGAGAATTTTTTCCACGGCAAGCTGCGGCTTGTGGACGGCGTAGAAATGGCCGATGCCGGGGATGGTTTCGTGGCAGGTCATCGGCATGATTTTCGCCAGGTGGGCGCCCATCTTGCTATAGGGAGAATTTTCGCCATAAAGGGCCAGGACCGGTGTGGTGACAGTTGCCAGCCGATCTTCGGTGAGGCCGGCCACTTCGCGGAATTCGCTGCCTAATTTGGTCTCATCAAGCAGGCGCTGCTGGCGGGGCGTTAGGCCGCTCTGGCCTTTTTTGAAGCCGGCACGGCGCGGAACAGAAAGGCCGTGGCGGATGATCTCGGTGACGTCCTGCTTGCTGTCCAACTCCAGAAATTTCTCGAGCGAGAGGCCTTTCTCTTTCATGTCGGCGGGCCGGCCTTCCCAGCCCCACCAATCCTGAATGATGCGGAGATAGCGCAGGCAGGCCACGCCGGAATCCATCATCACCACGCCGCGGACGCGCCCAGGATTTTCGAGCGCGTAATGCAGCGCGACGGTGCCGCCGAAGCTGTGGCCGACGAGAAGCACACGTTCCAAAGAGAGCGCGTCGAGAATCGCCCCGAGGTCGGTTGCCAATGCGGCCGAGGTGTATCCGGTCGGCGTGAGGCCGCTCAGGCCGTGACCGCGCAGATCATAGGCCGTCACGTGATACTCGCTCACGAAGCCGTTGAGCAGGCCGTTGTACCACATCGCCAGGCTGGACGTGATTCCGTGGACCAGCACCAGCTCCGGGCCGGCGCCGCGCTGGGCGTAGTGAACGGTGATTCCATTGGCCTCAATTTTGAGCATTGACAGGGCCTTATTCGAAAATGCCTATTCCAGGTACCCCAGAGCTTTCATCTTCTCGATGATTTCCGCGTCCTCATCGGGAACGCCCGCGGGAACCGGGGCCGGCTCGGCAGCCTCGGTTTTTTCGCCCACCGAGCGGTGGTGCGCGAGCAGGTGCTCGGTGGTGTAAATCTCTTCGATCACTCGGCCCTGCAGATCCGCGGGGATATCGGCGCCCATGGCGTAGAGCGCGGTGGGAGCGATATCCACCAGCCAGACCGGATCGATGCGGGCGTTCCGGCGAACGCCGGCGCCGCGTGCTAGCAAAATGCCTTCCGGATGATGCGTGCCCAAAATGAGGGGACGCCTGGCATGCAGCGCATTAGTGCGGCGTACGGAGACGAAACCGAAATCGCGCAATTCCAGGGTGAGGTCCGGGGCGTTCTGCATGTTCGGTCCCCAGAAGGCTTCTTCTCGCGTAGTGATGCGCGTAATCAGCGGTTCGCCGGTTTCGGGATCGACGCACTTTGCCAGCAGCGCGGCAACGAGTTCCCGCCGGAAGCGCTCGTAGTCCTGCGGCGGAATGCCGGTTTCGTCGCGGCGGCCTTTCACGTTGATGAAAATGCCATTGCTCGAAGCGGTGAGCGCATAGGCCCTGGTGCGCTCAGGATCGAAACCCACGCTGCGATAGACGGCGGATTCCAACTCCTGCGAACCGTCCTCGGCCATTTCCGTTTCGGGTTTCCAGGTGAGATAGCCCATTTTTTCGAGCCACGAGTTGATGTAGACGATTTCGCGCGTGCCGGTGAATCCGTGATCGGAACAGATCAGGATGGTGGAGCGATCGCCGTAGAGATCGAGGGTTTGGCCGAGAAGATCGTCGATCGAGCGGTAATAGTCCCAAGCCATTTCACGGATGCGAAGATATTCCGCTTCAGGCTGAGCGGGGGCAAGCGCGGGATCGAGATAGTACCAGAGCAGGTGCTGCAGCTTATCCACACCATCAAAAACCACGCCGACCAGCTCGACGGGATCTTCGGTCATCATGTGCCGCAGCACTTGGAACCATTGGCGCTCGCGTTCGATGTGCAGCCAGATCCAGGACCGGTAATCGTCCATGGGCGCGCCCACCACGGATTTGCGCTCCTCTTCGAAATCGATAGCCAGCTTCTTCACATCGAAGCCTGGGAGGTGCTGCTTCAAACGATCGATAATCCCCGCCGGATGGCTGAGCCGCTTCATCCAGCGCCACGAGACCCATCCCGGAATCACCCAGCCATCGATTTTCGGCGCGGGCTGGTGCGCCACGAAATTCAGCGAGCCGGCGCGCTTGCCCTGGCGGTTCACGATCGACCAGATCGTTTCGGTCTTGAATTGGCGCGAAGAGACCAGTTCCACCGCGGTGGAGTTCGGGTTGGAATACTGCAGAAAACCGAGTATGCCGTGCTGGCCGGGAGTGCGGCCGGTGACCAGCGAAGACCACGCCAGCGGGGTGAGCGGCGGCACCGTGGAGAGCAGCGGCGCGCGCGTACCTTCGGCCTGGAAGCGCGCGAGATTGGGCATAATGCCGCGCGCCATCAAGTCATCGAGCAGAGTGAATGTCGCGCCATCCAGGCCGAACAGGATGACCTGGGGCGCGTGGGCCGCCCGGCTCATGCGACCTTTCTTTCCGCGGAAGCTTCGAGGTTCTGCATCAGGAAATCGAGCAACTGGCCCACGGTGATGTCCTTAAGATTTTGCTCTTTGGCGCGGGCCATAAATTCGGGAAACGGGAGCGATTGTTCGAAGTGGCCCTCGAGCGCGGAGCTCAGCCCCACGGCGTCGATCGATTCAAACCCCAGCTCGTTGAAGATGCCGGTGTTGTCCGCCACCACCAACGAGTGGTCCCAATCCTCGCGCGCGTCTTTCAGCAATTCGATCAGATCCTGCCGCACGCGGTCCCGCGTCAAGAGTTCCAATTTCCCAATCCTCCGCTTACTTGAATGCCACCGCGATCCACAGATCCACCTGCCTGGCCGTGGCTACCGTGACGGTGTCTTCCGCATTCACCGCCGACCCAGGGTCAGCTAACTCTATCATGCCCTGTTTCGGGTCGATTTTCGTAAGTACGAATTGCGTACAGTACTCCTCCCCAGCAGTGGGCAAAAGGTACCGGCCGGCAGCCAATTTGGCGGCGAGAGCGCGGCCCCGCCAGTCTTCGGGATCGGGGGTGCGACGGATCCAGTCTTCCTCCTCAGGGGGAAGGCTAATGTTGGCAGGCGGAAGCGCCTGCTCCACTACGGCCACTGCGTTTTCGTTGGGACCGGCAGCCGCTACGGCAATCGCACCGCACAAATATGTGGAGACCCGCGGAGCCGGCACCTCAGAGGACCAGAAGCCGCCGGCCCGTCCCTCGTCGATCTCGATATCGGCCGGATAGAGCGGGCGCCCATGATGGCGCGCTGTCCAGGAGCGAATGGCGTCTTTCGCCGTAGTGCGCACCAGCAGCCAATCGCCGCGCTCCGCGGCGGGGACGCGCTCGAACTCCGCGATTTCGCGGCGGTTCAGCAGAATACGCATCCAGACTTCGCCGGCCAGACCCTCGCGCTCCTGGTCGCCCCGGGCATCGATGAGCCGGCATTCATAACCGTTGGCTTCGAGTGCAGGCATGTTTACAGCCACGCTGGGATATTCGGTCTTAGGCCAGCGCCAGCAGTTATAGATGCTGGGCGGCCAGTAAAAGCGCCAATCTTCCCAACCGGTCACCCGTAGCCAGACTTTGCCATCGGGCAGAAGGACGTCGTAGTCGGCCGCGAGCGTGCGTTGGTTGACGTGGCGCAGACGCAGACGGCAGGCCAGGCGGGCGCCGGGAGGCGGGTTGTCGTGATATTTGGAGATTTCGGCGATCTTCACCGGCAGCACCACGAAGCCCTCTTCGAGGTACTCCAGCGGCCAGTACCCGACCAACTGCCCGGCGGCATCGAGCAGGTAGGGATCGATTTCGAATTGTGGACGGCGTTCGGAGGCCAGCAGCGCTCCCGTGGGCAGAATCTCGAGCTGCGCCAGCAGCCCATTTTCGCCCACCCGATCGATAGCACAGATCCCCTGAAAACTGGGTCCGTGGAACATTCTGTGTGTGCCGTAGACATCTTTGCCGGTACACATGGGACCGCGCGGATTGGCGAGAGCAACTTCGATCGGCGGCGGGGGAGCCGGGTAGGCGGATTCCAGCAGGATGGTCGCCTGCGAAAGCACGTTCCCGGAACACCGAATAGCCGCGCGCACCTGGCCCGGGGCGGTTTGTTGGGCGGAAATTCGCACCCGCGTAGGCGGCTGGTTTTCGGTGGCATTCAGGGGGCGGAACACCTGCATGTTTTGCGCGCCGGTGACTTTGCGGTCCGGGACCAGAAACGCGGCCGCCTGGCACAGCAGTTCGAGGCTGCCCGTAAGCGGCATCACATAGATCTGATCGGTCTGGTTGTCGCGCTCCGAGGAAGGATAGTAGAGCGAATGATCGCGCAGGTAGAGATGTTCGTCGAGATCGAGGGCGAGTTCCAGCGTAACGGATTCGCCGGGGAGGTGCTCGGTAATCGTCGCAGTGCGCAACAGCGGCCCGAGCGGCGCCGCGGCCGCGCCGGACGTCTTCTGTTCGAGGAAAGCTACCACTTGGCGCAAAGTCTTTAGCTTGGCGACGGCTTCCATGTCGCCATCGCCGGAGAGCGCGGAATCGCCGGAAAGATCGCGCAGCGCGCCGAAGATTTCCACGCGCTTAATAGAGTCGATGCCGAGGTCGGCTTCCATGTCCTGGTCCAAGCCGAGCATTTCCTGAGGGTACCCTGTGCGCTCGCTGACTACTTTGAGGAGCAGGGCCGTGAGGTCCACTTGTGGAACGGGAGGGGCGACCGTTGCCACGGCAGCGACCGCTTCCTGATGGTCGCGGCTCGGATGCGGGTCGCGGTTTGGCTTTGGCGGGTCCTGGATCGCAAGGACCGGAGCAGGAACAAGAGCTTCGGAGCCACGACCATCAGGGAGCGGTTCTCCCCCGCGCACACTCATGCGGGTCATGATTTCTTCTTCGGTGCGGAGGAATTCTTCCATGAGCGCGAAGTGGTCGAGAATGGCGGAAGAGGGGATGGCAACGGCATGGCCGTTGGTCATTGACATGGGCGGCACGGGAGCGGCCTGCGCAATTTCTTGTGACGGCGCTTCCATCGCCACGCGCTTTTCGGGCATCGGGAAATCGTCCGCCGAAGGGATAGCCAGCTTCGTGTAACAGGTGGAAATCTGAATGACGCCCGGCTGCTTCTCTTCCGGCAGAACCGAATCGGCCTTTACGTCCAGACGGAGTTCGCGGGCCCCACGGCGCTTGTAGAGCGGGGCGAAATCCAGGGGCACGTGTGCCGCGGCCATCATGCCCAGTGCGTGGTTCAGCGTTTGAATGCCGGGCCGGCGCAGCAAATCGGTGGGAATCGCCAGGTGCGGGCGGCCGCGTAAAACATCATCCACAAATGCCGTGAGGTTGCCGCGCGGTCCCGATTCGACGAACACGCGCACACCGGCCTCATACATTTTCTCGATGGTCTGCCGGAACAGCAGAGGGCGCGCGAAGGTGTTGGCCACCAGCTCCAGAATTTCGCCGCGCTCGCTGGGGTATGGCGCGGTGGTCATGCAGGAAAAGACCGGCAAAGAGGGCGGGCGCATTTCGAGCTGTTCGAAAAATTTGCGCAGCGGGTCGCAGATGTAAGTGAAGGAAGGGGTGTGGTAACCGCGGTCGTAAGGAAGCTTTTCGACGAAGACGCCGTTCTTGAGCAGCAGGTCGCTCATGCGGTCTACATCGCGCGGTTCCACCACGGCCACCACCTGGTGCGGGCAATTGTCGTTGGCAATGTGCAGCTCGCAATCGATCCGCGCGGCCAGTTCGAGAATCTTTTCGCGTCCCGTGCCCACGGCCAGCATGGCCATGCGGGGCACCTCGGAGCGCCGCGCCAGATCGGTATACATGGCCGAAAGGCGGTCCATGCCGGAGACGAATTTGGAAAGCTCGATCATGCCGGAAGCGGCCATGGCGATCCATTCGCCCGCGCTGTGGCCGGCCATCATGTGCGGCCGGAAGCCCAGGTTGTGGAGCAGCGTGTACATGGCGCCGTCGGCGGTGAGCACGCTTTCGGTGGCGCGCTCGATGGACCAAAGGCGCGCTTCGGCGGCGGCCTCTTCCGCTTCGGAAAACGCGGGTGGCGGAAACACCACCGAGCTTTGCGGCAGGTACGAAGGATCTTTTACCGCGCCCTCGGCCACATCGAATGCGCGCCGCACCTCCGGGAAATGCAGGCAGAGGTCGCTCAGCATGTTCAGGTACTGCGAACCTTCGCCCGGAAACAGCACGGCTACTTTGCCGGCATGCAACTCCTGGTTATCGAAGTAATACAGGCCGGCGCGCTCGCGGATCTGCCGGCATTCGGGGCCGGCGAAACGCTGTTTTACACGATCGATCTTCTGTGCCAGTTCCTCCAGATTCGCGGCCACGATCGCCACGCGATGCGCCGCGCCCGTAAGCGAAGTGTTGAGCGTGTAGGCGAGGTCGCGCAAGGCCACGCCTTCCACTTGTACGGCGTAGGCCCGCAGACGATCGAGCGACGCAATGAGTTCCGGGCGGCTTGCTCCCTCCACCACCACCACTTCGCATTCCCACTCCCGCAGGAAGCTGGGCGAAGCCGATTCAGGCGCGCCCTGATACTCTTCCAAAATCAGATGCGCATTGATGCCGCCAAAGCCGAAGGCGCTCACGGCGGCGCGCCGCGGCGCGCGATCCACCGGATGAATCCACGGGCGCGTTTCCGTGTTCACGTAAAACCGGCAGTTCGGGTCCCGCAGCAGCGGGTGCGGCTCGGTAACGTTCAGCGTTGGCGGCAGAATCTTGTGGTGCAGCGCCAGCGCCGTCTTGATAAGGCTGGCTCCGCCGGCCGCGGGCATGGCGTGCCCGATCATGGATTTCACACTGCCGATAGCAACCGTGGGCCGCCCGCCTTCCGCCGGACCATAAGTGCGGCGCAGCGCTTCGATCTCCACTCCATCGCCCACCACCGTGCCGGTGCCGTGGCACTCGATCAGTTCGATAGAATCCGGCGGCACCTGCGCCATTTCGTAAGCGCGTTCGATAGCCAGAATCTCGCCTTCCACGCGCGGCGCCATTACGGCCTTGGCCTTTCCGTCGCTCGAGGAGCCAACTCCCTTGATCACCGCGTAAATGCGGTCGCCGGCTTGTTCCGCGTCGGCCAGGCGCTTCAGCACCATCATGGAGACGCCTTCGCCCGCCATGGTGCCATCGGCGTGAGCGTCGAAGGGCCGGATGGTGGAAGTGAGCGAAATGGCGCGCATCACCTTAAAAACCTGCAGGAAGGGGATGTTGTTATAACAATGCACGCACCCCACCAGCGCCATATCGTCGAGCCCCATCAGCAGATTGCGTATGGCGATTTCGGCGGCGATGAGCATGGAGCCGCAGGCCGCGTCCACGGTGATATTCCGGCCCATGAAATCGAAGCGGTTCGAAATCCGCGCAGAGGCGATGTTGGGCACCAGGCCGTTGGCCGCATCCGGCGCAAGCGTGGGCAGCTTGCTGCGGAGGAACTGTTTCAACCGCTCGATTTGCGTTTCGGTGAGGTCGGGCCGCAGCGCGCGCGCCACGGGGATCATCATTTCCACCACCACAGTGCGCAGCGTCATCCACATCAGGCCGGGCCCCACGTAGTTGCCCTTGCCGATAGTTACGCTGGTGCGCTCGCGATTGAATTCGCGGCTCAGGTAACCTGCGTCCTCGAGCGCTTCAAATACGCACCGGATGAGCAGGGCATGGTCGGGTTCGCTGCCGGCTATCGAAGAGGGTGGAATGCCGAACTTGAACGGGTTGAATGAGAACGAGTTCGGAATCCAGCCGCCCTTCTTCGAATAGAGGCGGTCTTCGGAATTCGGATCGGGATCGAAAAAGACGTCCGGATTCCAGCGCTCGGGGCTGACGTCGGTGATCGCGTCGACCTTCTTGACAATGTTTTGCCAGAATTCGAACGCGTACCGGGCGCCAGGATATGTGCACGCCATGCCGACAATGGCGATATCGCCGCGCAGCGGCGCGGAAGCTTCTAAAGTTCCAGCGCTCACAGCATGCCCGCCGGGGCGCCTTTGACCTTCAGCCGGTTCAGAGCCTTACTCATGGTCACTTCGAGCCCATCCATCCAACCGAGCAGGCGCCCGGCTTCATCGTAATAGCGCAAATCGCAGCGCACGTTCGGGTTGCCCGGCTTCGCCGCAATCTCGATTTCGCAGAGGATTTCGCGCGCTTCGGTCAGCGGCTTCACGTGATAATACGCTTCGATGCCGGAAGGCAGCGGCGTCTGATCGAACATGGAGCGGATCCACAGCAGGCAAAGCTGCAAGCTGCTATCGGCCGCCACGGGATCGATAAGCCAGGAGCCGAGCGGCTGCTCACCGGCGGCGATAAGTTTCTCCGGCCGGGAGACCGCGACGCGGCCGACGATGCCGTTATCGCCCATCGCGATCACTTCCTGAATACCCGCGAATATGGGGCCATGGAAGAGCCACTGATCGTATGCATCGGGCACACTAAGGGGCAGCGGGCGCGGATTCACAAGCTGCACGCGCGCCGGCGCCGGTGGCCGCACGCCGCCCACTTCGATCTGCGCGCGGTAATGGATCTGCCCGCTGGAGTCGCTCTTCATGGCGAGGTTGAACAGGCCAGGCGCGCCTGCCCCGTTGCGGAAATCGCCTTCCACTTTGAGCAGGCGGCCGCCTTCGTTGTAGCTCACGCCGGTAAGCCGGCGAAGATTGCGAATGGCCGTGAACGGCGTATCTGGTTTGATGGCGGCGGCCACTTCCGTAAAGATTTCGAGCGCCATCACCATCGGCAGCACGGGTACGCCGTCGATCTGATGATCGCGCAGGAAGATGTGCCGCTCCGGGTGCGTATCCACGTGAGCCTCAAGCTTGCCATTGCTAAAGTGCGAAATAGTGGCTTGCATCGGCAGCGTCTTCCGGACCGCGACCGGGGCTTTCTCAGCCGCGACTTTCAGGGAGCGGAGCCCCGGCGCCTGCTGCTCAATCGTCAGCGGCCCTCCAAACACAACTTCCACATCCTGTTTATGGCCGAGCAGCAACTCATCCAGAAACGCCCGCCGCCCCGCGGGCACTTCGATCAATTCCACGCCCGCGGCTTTGAACCGCCCGGCCAGCTCCGGAGACACCATGCCGCCTTCGGTGCGCCACGGCCCCCAGTTCATCGAGACCACCCGCCCCGGCCAGGCGGCGTTCAGCTTCTGCGCCAGCTTGTTCAGCACTTCATTGGCAGCCGCATAGTCGCATTGGCCCCGGTTGCCGTAACGCGCCGAGACCGAAGAGAAAAATACCAGGAACTTCAGGCGCTCCGGTTCGAGATTGCGCGCCAGAGCGAGCGCCCCGGCGATCTTCGGCCGCAGCACGCGCTCGAACGATTCCGGCGTCTTATCGGCAATCAGCTTGTCTTCGATAACACCCGCGCCATGAATAGCGCCATCGATGCGGCCATAGCGGGCGTAGATGCGTTTCACGAGCGCGGCCATTGCCGCCGGGTCGCTTGCATCCGCCTGGTGGTACTCGACCTCCGATCCGGCAGCGCGCAGGCGGGCGAGATTTTCGCGGATCTCCCGTTCGTTACGGATCCGTTTCACCGCGCCTTCAATCAGCGCGGGCGTGGGCCGCTGCCCGCCGGTCTGCATGCGATCCATCACCGCCACCTTCAACTGCCGCAGATCGGTGATGCCGGCGATATCGGATGGCTCGTGGTCCGGAGGCAACGGCGAACGGCCCACCAGCACCAGGCGCGGCTGGAAGGCTTGCGCCAACTCGTGTGCCGTATCGGCCGTGATACCGCGCGCGCCTCCCGTAATCAGCACGACCGATTCGCCATCGAGCTGTAATTCCATTCCGGTTCCCGAGAGCGGCGCGGGGACGGAACGAAGGGTGCGCCGGGCTTCCCCGGCATAGCCAACTTCGGTTAGGCCATCGCGGCAGAGCAATTCCGCCGCCAGCGTCTCGGCAATGAAGCGCGGCCCGGCGTCCGCCGCGAAATCCACCGTGCGCGCCGCGACCTCAGGCCATTCGCGCGGCAGGGTTTTCACGAAGCCGCTGATGGCGCCGTTACCCGCGAAGAAATCCGCGCGGTCGAAGCCGAACCCGCCGCCCATGGCCGTCGCCGCCAGCACGAATCCCGCTTTGCGCAGCTCCGGCTCCAAGGCCTTGGCGAGCAGAAATAACGATTTCAGGTCCGCCAGCGTGCGCGCCTCGGTCTCTTCCACGGCGGGCGCGGCGGCCAGCGGCAGCAGGTGCACCAATGCGCCGATCGGCCCATGCTTCACCCGCACGGTGTCCACCAACGCCTGCACCGCCGCCGGATCCGTCAAATCGAGCGCGGTGCCCGCCGCGTGTTCAATGATGTGCCGCTTAATTCCTACTTCGTCCAACTTGGCGGCGAACGCCGAGGCCACAGTCGATCCATCGCTAACGATCAACACTGTTCCAGAAGGCTTGGCATCCTTTGAATCGGGGACCTGAAGCGCGGGCGCTTCTCTTGATTGAACGAGCATCCGGGTCACCGGCTTCCATTCCAGTTGCGCCGCGGCGGGTGCCGGTGCAGCGATCGCCGGCGCGGCTTCAGATTTTGGGATCGCGGCCACTTCTCTGCCGGCCGCGGGGGCGAGCTCCGCGGCTTTGCTTTCCAGCCAATCGACGATCTGGCGCAGCGTTTTCAGCTTGGAGAGCGTTTCAATTTGCCCTTCCATGGCCGCGGCCGGGAGCACCGATTCGTTTTGCAGCGCGCCGAAGATTTCCACGCGCTTGATGGAATCCACGCCCAGATCGGCTTCCAGGTCGAGATCGAGCCCCAGCATCTCGGCGGGATAGCCCGTGCGCTGTCCGACCAGATCGACCAGGCGCTTCGTGATTTCGTCGCGCGTGAGCATGGGGCTGGGAGCTGGGTGAGCGGGGGCTTCTGCCGCCATGACCACTGCCTGACGGCGGCCGCCCGGTTCGGAGCCGCGCGCGGAAGCAAGCGGTTGCTCGCTCACACCCGCGCTAGCGGCCGCGGCCATAACCGCTTCCTGCCGGACAGGCTGTGCCATGGAGGGTTGCAGCAGTTCCGCCGGCGCGGGCTGCCCTCCCAGGTACGCCAGCATAATGTTACGGTGCGTCTCCAGGAACTTGCTCATCAGGCGGTGATGCCCTTGCATCATAAGCTCGGCCTGTGTAGTCGCTGCAGGTACGGGAACGGGCTGTGATTTTGGTTCTGGCATGACGGGTGGCGTGGGCGCGGCAGCGGGCGGTGTTCCGCCCAGGTTCAACAGTATGGGTTTACCGGCGGCGCGATGCCTGGCCTCCGGCGGTTTCCGGGTTTCCATTTTCTGGTAAGCCGCGGCGGGTATCGCCTTTCCGTTGCTCACTACCCAGGCGGTCGGCGATGGCGCTTTCTGTGCATCGGCGGCAAGGCTCGCCAGTTTCCAATGACGCGTCACCCGGCCTTCGAACAGCCGCCAGGCGTGGAAGCGCACGCCCGCCACCGCGAGCTGCGCCAAGGCGTGCGTCAACTGCTGCAAACCATTCCGCCCCGGCTGGTCCATGGCAATCGCCACGTGCGGTTTCCCGGCCAGCACCGAACCCGCAAGTCCACTGAGCACTCTGCCCGGGCCGCATTCCACAAACACCCGCGCGCCCGCTTCGTACATCCCGGCGATATTGTCCGCGAAGCGCACCGGCTTGGCCAGATGATCGGCCAACGCCTCGCGTATCGTTTCCGTGGCGGTCTGGTGAGGCTTGCCGGTGGTGTTCGAAAAAACCGTGAACTTCGGCGGTTTCAGATCGCAGGTATCGAGCGCCATGCGCAAGGGCTCCTTCGCGCCCGCAACCAGGGGCGAGTGGAACGCGCACGCCACCGGAATGGCGCGCGCTTTGAGCCCCTTCCCGCGCAGCCGTTCCACAGCTTGCTCCACGCCTTTGCGTGTCCCCGAAATCACCGTCTGCCGCGGGGCGTTAAGATTGGCGATCACCACTCCTTCGATACCGGCCACCGCCGCCGCTACTTGCGCCTCGCCCGCTTCCACCGCGGCCATCGTCCCCAGCTCGGATCCATTTTTCGCGGCGGATTCCACAATCGCGCGCCCACGCATCTCCGAAATGCGGATCAATTCGGGCAGCCGGAAAGTTCCCGCCGCGGCGAGCGCGGCAAATTCTCCGTAGCTGTGGCCGCAGGCAAATTCGGGGCGGATGCCCAGATCGCTCAGCAGGCGGAACATGGCCAGATCCGCCGCGCCCAGCGCGGGCTGCGCCACGTGCGTAGCCGTCAAAGCGCGCTCGTTCGCATCGCGGGCTTCATCGTGAAACACCGGTGGCGGGAAAATGTAACTCGAAAGCGGCTTGCCCAATTTCGGGCCCAGGCTGCTGTCCGCCTCTTCAAAGGTATCCAGCACCCGTGAAAATGCAATTGCCAGCTCGCCCAGCATGCCCACCGATTGCGATCCTTGTCCGGGGAACAGGAAGGCAATCGGACCGGGCGCGGAAGCGTTGGACGAATAGTAGATGCCGCGCGGGTCTTTGTGTTCCTTCTCAGCCGCCACCGCGCCGCGTGCGCTCTCCAGTTTGCCGGCAAGATCTTCGAGCGAGCCGGCCACCACCGCCAGGCAATGCGCACCCTCCGCTCTGCCTTTTTCCCAATAAACCGCGGCGGCCAGATCACCCAGAAGCGGGGCTTGGCTCGTTATTGGGCATTTCCGCAGTTGGGCCAATAGCAGATCGATTGCGCCCGTGATTTCCGCCGGTGTTGCGCCGCGGAACAGAAACAGCTCGGCCGGCCAATCGCGCCAGGAGGCGTCTTCTTCTTCCATCCGCTCCGGCTGCCGGTATTCTTCAAGCACCGTGTGAAAGTTGGTGCCACCGAACCCGAACGCGCTCACTCCCGCCCGCCGCGGCGCCCCATCCAGGCGCCGCGGCCAAGGCCGCGTTTCCGTATTGACGTACAGCGGATTGCCGTTGCCTGCGAGATTGGGCTTCTTCACGCCGAGAGTCGGCGGCAGCACCCGCTGGCGAATCGCCATCGCCGCTTTGATCATTCCGGCCATGCCCGCCGTGCACTTGGTGTGCCCGATCATGCTCTTCACCGATCCCACCGCGATGGTTTGCGGCTCGGCGCCGGCCTGCGAAAAATAGCTGCTCAGCGATTCGGCCTCGGTGCGGTCGCCCACCACCGTGCCCGTGCCGTGCGCTTCCATCAGTCCCACCGTCTTCGGGTCGAATCCGGCCTTCCGGTAGGCGCGCTCAAACGCCCGAATCTGTCCAATGGGGCGCGGCGCGGTGAGGCCCTTGTCTTTACCGTCGCTCGATGCGCCCACGCTCTTCAGCACGGCGTAGATGCGATCGCCGTCCAAAATCGCGTCTTCCAGGCGTTTCAGGATCGCCACCGCGATTCCTTCGCTGATCACAATTCCATCGGCAGTTTCGTCGAAAACCCGCGGCTCGCCGGTCGGTGAAAGCGCTTGGGTTTTGCTGAAACAGAGATAGCTGAACGGCGTCTGCATCATATCGACGGCCAAAACCACGGCCGTATCGCTGGAACGCGTCTCCAGTTCGGTGGCGGCGTGGCGGATGGCCGCCATGCCGGTAGCGCAGGCCGCATCCACGGTGAAATTCGTCCCGCCGAAATCGAAGCGGTTGGCTACGCGCCCGGCGACCACGTTCAGTAGCAGGCCGGCGAAGGAATCTTCCGTCCACTCGGGAAGGGCATCGCCCAGTTGATCGATCAGCCCCGCCGAATCCGCCAGGCTGCCGCCGGCACGATCCATGTAGTGCGGTAATAGCGATCGAAAACCGTAGCCCATCCCAAGCTCGCCTACTCCGCCCCCCGCGCCCACGATGCAGCAGGTGCGTTCGCGATCGAATTTGCGCTCGTTGTAGCCGGCATCGGCCAGGGCGCGTTCCACCATTTCGAGCGCCAGCAGTTGCATCGGCTCAATCGATGGCACCGAAGCCGGCGGCATCCCAAACTTCACCGGGTCGATCCACACATCGCCAATGAATCCGCCCCATCGCGAATAGACTTTATCGCGCGCCCGCCGGTCCTTATCGAAGTAGACGTCCACATCCCAGCGCTGCTTTGGAATTTCCTCGATCGCATATCGCCGGTTGAGGATGTTCTGCCAGTATTCTTTCACGTCGCCGGCCTTCGGCAACACGCAGGACAGGCCCACGATCGCAATATCCGAACTCTGCAGGTGCCGGTCGCTGTTCAATTGCGCCAGCATCGCGGCCACGCGCTCGCCGAGTAACGCCCCGCCGCCGGCGCAATCCCGATGCAACTCCTCCACCGAACAGATCGATTCGCGCAGCGCCGCCACTTGGCCGATCATGAACATGCCTTCATGGCGAACCGTTTCCGCATCCACCTGCTCATAGGTGCCTTGGCCTTCGGCATCGTTACAGCGCACGATGCCCTTCGAGGCGATACGCAAGCGGCCCAGGTTCAGGCTTTCGAGCGCAACCCGGATTTCCTCCTTTGGTTTGCCTTCCCGCAGCAGCCGGTGCTTTTCCTCCGCAAACGCCTTGGCAAACGGACTCGCGGCGCAGCGGGTCGCGTGGCCCACGCCCGATTCCACCAGAACGGTCTCGCGGCAGTGGAGCGCCTCTTCCTGAAACGTAGGCGTGATGGCTTTCGCGGCGACAATCTCTTGCGTGAACAGGTAGCCGGTGCCGATCACCACACCGATGCGCACGCCCCGTTCGGACAGTGGCGCCGCAATCGCCGCCACCATCGCCGCCGAACGGGCATCGTGAATGCCCCCCGCGAAAATAATGTGGTAGTCTTCGGCCCTGGGCGTTGCCTTAGTGTGGGAGCCCGCGCCGCGCAGGTGCTGCACGATCAACCGCACCATCTGCTCCCATAGCACAAAGCTGGTCCGCGGACCCACGTGCCCGCCGCATTCTCGCCCTTCGAAAATCAGCCGCCGCGCGCCCGCCTCGAGGAAATTGCGCGCCAGTTCGGGAGACGGCACGTGCAAATAAACCTCCGTGCCATCGGCTTCGAACTGTTTCGCCATGTCCGGCCGCCCACCCGCGATGATCGTGAAGGGCGGCTTGTACTTTTTTACTTCGGCCAGTTGCTCGTCGCGCAATTCCTTCGGCACAAAGCCCAGAATGCCCACGCCCCAGGGCCGGTCCGCCAGTCTCCGTTTGGTCTCTTCAAGCAGCCTGCCCACTTCCGGGCCCCGCATCAATGCCAAAGCCAGAAACGGCAGCGCCCCGCCCTCCGCGACGGCCAGGGCGAAATCCGCATTGTCGCTGACCCGCGTCATGGGACCTTGCAAAATCGGAAAGCGCGTTCCGTGCGATTCCGCCAATGGTCCGTTTTCGCCGAGCGGATTCAACCGCGAAGCCACCCGCACCTGCCGCGAAGCCTCGCGCAAAATCGCCCGCCCAATCCCTCGCACCGTGCGGAATTGCTCCGCCAGGTAGCCGGCAAATGCGGCATCCTGGCCGATTGCCAGAAGCTCACGTCGCGCAATCCGCTCTTCTACCGATTCGCGCCAGCGCGCCAGTATGGCGGGCGCGGCCTCCGCGTTCACGCCCTGCGCTTCTTCGAATTTTTTTAGCTCTGCAAATGCCGTTTCTCCCACCCGCGAATAGGCGCGGAAGCGGATGGCCGCATCCTGCCCCAGGATCGCCGTTTCGCTGCCATCCATGCGCGCGATTCTGGCTTTCACTTCCGCCGGCAGGGTCGATTCCTCCGCCAGCGCTACTTGCCAGTCCAGCGCCACGCCCGCGGCTCCCGCCGCCAGACACGCCGCGGCCGTATGCAGACCGATGCCGCCGCGCGCGTACACCGGCAAAGTGACCCGCGGAAGAATTCTCTGTAACAAAATGCTGACGGTTTCTTCCCCCACGCGCCCGCCGCTCTCACTGCCTTTCACCACCAGCGCCGCCGCGCCCAATACCGCCGCCCGTTCCGCTCCAGGGAGCGAAGTGACTTCCACCACCGCCTCCAGGCCCTCCTGGCGGCACCAGGCGATCGAATCCGCCAGCGAATCGCGGCTCGCATCGGTCAGAACCACGCCGCTCAGGCCCTTTTCCGCTGCCGCACGCAATTCCGCCCGTAACGTTTCCGTAAGATATGCCGCCGATACCCAAAACGATGAAGCCGCTTTTTCGAGCGCAAGGAACGCCTTTCGGGCGCGATCCGTGGGGAGGTAGTCAAGGCCTAAAACGGCGGTGAACCCGGCCTCCTGAGCCGCAGCCAGAACACCGGTCTCCTCAAAACCATCAGGCGAAAATACGAGCAGCCGCATTAGCATTTACTGGAACTGAGCTCCTGAGATTTCGCTGTCTCTTCTACTCGGCGTGGTACGCGCTTAGTACTCTCACTGAGATCCCCCTTGCACCGTGCAGGGAGGCTGCAAGTTTCGTGTCCTTTCCCGCCCGCGTACGGCGGAACTCTTTGTGTTTTAAGGCATCCCTGCCCATAAGTCAATGGATGCTAGTACTTGCCCTACGGGGCCGGTACTACGGGTTAACCTTTCCAGTCGGGATCATCGTACGCAGCAAAACCGCGCCTCCCTTACGGTTTCGCTTGAGCCTGATATCCTGAATTCCGATGGCCGCAAGACAGGGCAACAACTTCATCACGATCGTATTCGACAGTTGCCGGTTCGACTCCTTCGTGGCAGCCCAGCCGAAAACGATTTTGCAATTGGGCGAGCTCGAAAAACGCTGGTCCTATGCGTCGTGGACGGCTCCGTCCCATTACAACTTACTCATGGGGCTCATGCCGCATACCAGGCCTTCGATGGTCTACGCCTCCGAATACTACAAGCGCGACTTCGTCAAGTACTCCGAACGGCTAGGTCACGCCAATATCGAGTTCAAGTCCCTGGTACCCAAACTTTACCTACCTCTCTATTTCAAAGAAACTCTCGGGTACCGAACGCACGCTATGGTTTCCCTGCCGGTCTTGAATCCCAGGACGATCCTCAATCAAGGCTTCGATAGCTTCAAACTCATGCCGCAGCATAATGACATGCGCGCCATGTTGAAAGAAATGACGTTTTCTGAAGAGCAGCCCTCTTACTATTTGTTAAATGTCGGTGAAACGCATTACCCCTACGCGCTGCCCGACGAGCCGCCGGATAGTTGGCCGCGGATTCACGGTATCCATGGCGTCTTCAAGCACCTCGACGCCCACATGGTAGGCGGCAAACTGGTCGAGGGCGAAGGCGTGGTGTTTGATGACAACAAGCTCGAAGAGCTGCGCCAGCGGCAGATCAAGGCGGTTCAGTATCTGGATCATGTAGTCGAAGAGTTATTCGACATGGTGCCTGAAAATACCTGGATCACCATCACCGCCGATCACGGCGAGGTTTTCGGAGAAGACGGCTACTTCGGCCACGGCCCTGTAGCGCACGATAAAGTTTACGAGGTCCCGTTTATCGAAGGAAAACTGCGGTAGCGGTTATTTGCGAATTTTCCGCGACAGGCAGGCGAACACGATCAGCCCTAAACCCGCCAGCGCGCACGTGGCCGGTTCCGGCAGCGCGACGACCCCATAGCCTTCGATATCCAGATTTTCGTTGAGGGCCAGCGTATTTCCGAAAGCGTCCGTGGGCTGGATCGCTTGCCCGGCCACCCCGTTGCATGGGTTCGGCCCCCCGGGCGTTGTAGGCGAACAGATTTGCGTGTTCAGGAAATTGGTGAAGCTCAAGTAATACCCGGTCGCGCCCTCCTCGAGTTGTCCGCTAAAAAGGGGAGCGGAGTATTCGTTGTACCAGTAACCGTATCCTGTGAACGGATCCATGCACTGGAAATCCGTAGTGCTGCAGGGGACGTCGTTGTTGTACCACCCAAAGCCCCAGACTACAAACTGGTACTGTACCCCGGCCTGCACCGTGTAGTTCAGGTTGCTGAAGGTGGTTTGCCACAGAGGAAAATAACTGTCCGGGCTGCCGTCGGCTTCATAATTCTGCCCGTTTTCGTATTTGATATTGGTATCGGTAATATTGGGATTGCTGTTGCCGACCACGTTCGAGGGGCCCACGTTATTGTAGAAGGTATTCGGAGTGCCCTGATCGAGGATGTCCCAGTCGCCATAGCTCAGGGCGCCCGAGATCGGGTCGGTGGATACTTGTCTCACCGCCAGCATAATGTTCTCGAACTCGTCGCCAATCGGCTGCGCTGCATCGCTAGGACCGCAGATACTGCCACCTACGCACTGCGATGCCACCGAATACGTGCTCAGGCTCGTAATTACGTACGAGCTGTAATTTTTGGAAGACAGGGTGAAGCTGTCGCCATCGATGGCGGTCTGCATCAGCGGGTCGCTGCCCCCGCTCTCCGTAAAAGCATAGTTGCTGCGGGTCTCGCCGTTCTCGCCGTTTACATTCGCAGTCGGCAGCGGCCGGGAAAAAATGGTCGTAGGCGCAGGCAACGGGGAACAAAAACCGATTGCCGCCGAACAAGCAAGCAGCACCGCTATCCGGCACGCATGCTTCCCTAAGCCCCCCGGATCGCCCTTCGCCGCAACTCTCGCGCGCATTCGCACAAATCCCGCAGTCGTCTGATTCTATCCGTTCGGCTTCCATTCCTTCAAGACCCGTCGAGGCCTGGAAGTACTAGATCTTCAGGTAAAAGCCCGCACGCATCCCGATCCCCGGAAGCCTTTGTCTCCGACTCGGCTTGTGACCACCCCGAACCGCGCATTATAGTTGGGGTGGGCGATGAATTTACCCAACGCGCTGACGATTCTCCGGATCTTTTTTGTGCCGTTGCTTGTAGCGGCGCTGGTCGAAGAGAATGTCACGTTCCAGTTTGCCGGCCATATCCTCACTAACGAGTGGTTGGCTCTGGCGATTTTTCTGGCCGCAGCCGCTACCGACTTGCTCGATGGCTACCTGGCGCGGCGTTGGCGGCAGGAAACTACCATCGGGACTTTGCTCGATCCGATCGCCGATAAACTCCTCATCTCCGCCGCTCTGATTTCGCTCGTGCAGGTTCAGGCTCTTGCCGGTTGGATGGCTATCCTCATCGTCGCCCGCGAGTTTGCCGTCTCCGGTCTCCGCAGCATCGCTGCCGCCGAAGGATACACCATCCGCGCCAGCGACCTCGGCAAAACCAAAATGATTTGCCAGGTCCTGGCCATTTCGTTGGTGATGCTGGCCCCGCGGCACCCCGAGTTGCACACACCCGGCCTCGCGCTGATGTGGGGCGTCGTTTTCTTCGCCATCGCCTCGGCCATCAGCTATTTCGCCAAGTTCTGGGGCCGCGTGGACGAAAGCGTGAAGAAACGCCGCCGCCGCGAACTACTCATTCTAGAACGCCGCCGGCAGCGCGCCCTGCTTCGCAGCCAGAAAGAGTCCCGCCGCAGTCAAAGAGGATCGGAAACGTCAATCGAGGGCGCCGGGTTAGGCGCTTCCGGGGCCAAAATCTGGAAGCCGCCGGATGTGAGCTGAACCGTGCGAACCTGCCCTTTGGGGCCCACCGGACCAATCGGCTTCCCGTTCAGAGAAATGCGGATTCCGCCGGCGTTTCCCAACCGGATCGTGAGGTTTTCGTTCGCGCCCGCAGTTTTCGTTTCGTTCGCTTGAAGGGTACCGGAAAACAGGTATTTGCCGTCCGCCTTCACCGAAACCCACACAGGTTCGTCAGCGGCCATCTCAACCCGCACCGGTGCGTTCGCTTCGAGTCCAGGTTGCGGAATCGCCGTAGTTGGCTTGGCCGCCTCGGACGCCGCTCTCGTTGCCTCTGCCGTGGCTGCCGCCGCGCTTTGCCGCTCTGCCGCGGCATCCTGCGTTGTCGCGGCGGAAGGAGCTTCTGCAACGCTCGCCGGAGCCTCCGTTTTGAGTGCGTCGTTCGCGGCTTGCTGTGCCGGCGGGACGCCAACCGTCGCCCGGCGTGGCCGTTGCAGCCAGGAATAGGCCAGCGAACAAACCAGCATCACCGCCACCACCATAATCAATGCCGGCAAAGACTTCGACCAGCGGGAAGGCCGGTCGCCCACCCCGCCCCAATTCTCCACCCGCGGCAGAGAAAACTCCGGTTCGCGGCCAGATGCCGCGGAGTTCGCCGTCGCGCCGCCGGAAGGCATGGCTGCCTGTGGGTCCAAAACCTTCTTCAATTCCCCGGCGATTTCCTCCTCGTCCAGTCCCAGAAATCGCGCGTATTGCCGCACGAAGCTCCGCGCAAACAGTTGCCCGGGGAGTTTATCGAAATCCTCGTGCTCGATCGCTTCCAGAAAACGCGGGGAAATTTTCAGTTCGCGCGAAACGCCCTCGACATCCAGCTTGCGCTTGACTCGTTCCCGGCGCAGCGTCTCTCCGATAGACGTCATGCGGCAACCCCAATCTCTTACATCTATAATACTATGGGCAAAGCGGCTCGCCTGCCGAACTGCTAGCATAATCGGTTGATTTCGGTCGTTGTAGTCAATTGGAACCGCCAACAACTGCTGCGCGCCTGTCTCCGGTCGCTCGCCCGCCAGACCGGAGTGGCCTTCGAAATCATCGTGGTCGATAACGGTTCCTCCGATGGTTCGGCCGATATGGCCGAGCGCGAATTTGATGCCAAAGTGATTCGCAATGCCGAAAACCGCGGCTTTTGCGCCGCCAACAATCAGGGTATCCAGGCAGCCTCGGGAGAATTCATCGCCCTTCTAAATAACGATGCGGAAGCCGAGCCGGGCTGGCTCGAAGCCCTCTGGCGCGCCTGCGCTTCCGCTCCCGATGTCGGTATGGCGGCCAGTAAAATCCTGGTGTGGCAGGGTCCTGAATCGAATGCCCCGCAAATCGGCATTCCCCGCGTCATCGATAAGGCCGGCCACCTCATCTTTCCCGATGGCCAGAACCGCGGCCGCGGCAGCGGCATGCCGGATTGCGGTCAGTTCGATCGCGAAGAGGAGGTGCTCTGGCCAGATGGCTCCGCCGCCCTCTACCGCCGCGCCATGCTCGACCAGATCGGCGGCTTCGACGAGGATTTCTTCGCCTACGGCGACGATGCCGAACTTGGCCTGCGCGCTCGCATCGCCGGCTGGCGCTGCATCTACACGCCCAAAGCCGTCGTCCACCATCATCGCAGCGCCACCCTGGGGAAAGACTCCATGCGCCGCCTCGAGCTCATCGAACGCAACCGCCTCCTGCTAGCAGTGAAGCTTTTCCCCCTGAGCCTGCTGTGCTGGAATTCCTTTTATTTCTCCCTCCGCCTGGTCGCCGGATTCATCCTGGCGCAGCGCGAGGCCGGCGATACGGTCCATTTCCCCGGATTCGCCGGCAAATGGAAAATTTTCCGCGCGCTGTGGCGGGGGCACCTCGAAGCCCTCGTGCTGGTGCCGCGCATGTGGCGCAAGCGCGCCGCCATCCGGGCCATCAGCCGCCTCAGCCCCCGCCAGGTCCGCCGGCTGATTTTTACCCACCGTCTGCCGCTGCGGGAAGTCGCATGAGCCGCTGCCTCCTTTGCGGCTCCCCGGAGACCCTTTCCCGCTTCCGCTCCTCCGACCGCCTCTACCGCACCACCGATTGCTTTTTCACCGTCGTCCGCTGCGCCGCCTGTGGCCTTCTGCGGCTCCATCCGCAGCCCTCTCCGGAAGAGTTGCGCGCCTATTATCCGCCGTCCTACTGGTTCGCCCCGCCTAAGGGCAACCGCCAGGTTGCCGCCGGCCGCCTGGAAGAAGCCTATCGCCGCCTGGTCCTGCGCGACCACGTCCGCTTCGTGCTAGACGTCCTTCGCCACGTCGAACCAGCCAGTTGCGCGGTTCCCCTGCTCGATGTGGGCTGCGGCGGCGGCCTATTCCTCCGACTCATGCGCGAGCGCGGAATCCGTGGTGCCGGCTTAGATTTTTCCGAGGATGCCTCGCGTACTGCCTGGCGCGAGCAAGGCGCGCCCGCTATATGTGGCACTCTCGATCACGTACCGCTGCGAGCCGGAATCTTTGGCTGCGTCACCATGTTCCACGTTCTCGAACACCTGCCCGATCCCCGCGTCTTCCTCAGCGCGGCTCACCGTTTGCTCGTCCCCGGAGGCCGCCTCGTCGTGCAGGTGCCCAACGCCGCTTCCTGGCAGTCCCGCCTGCTCGGCCATAGGTGGAACGGCATGGATGTCCCCCGCCATCTTTTCGATTTCCGCCCGCGCGATCTCGAAAAGCTCCTGAAGATCTGCGGTTTCGAAACCGTCCGGCGCAAGTTCTTTTCCCTCCGCGACAATCCCGCCGGCCTGGCCAGCAGTATCGCCCCCGCCCTCGACCCCATGGCCCGCCGCGTCCGCGCCCGCAAAGAACACCCCCGCACCCGCCTCGCTCTCGACCTCGCCTACTTCGGGCTCGTAGTTGCCTCGCTTCCCTTCACCATCGCCGAAGCCGCCTGCCGCGCCGGCTCGACTATTATGATCGAGGCCCGAAAGCTGCCGTGAAATACACCGGACTCGCCTACCGCCTGCCCCGGCCGCTGCGCCGCCACGTGCTGCACTTCGAGTGCGAAATTGAAGATGCCGTTCGAGCATTCGCCAGCCGTTTGCCCCCTCGCGCGCGCGTCCTCGATGCCGGCGCCGGCGAATCTCAATACGCCCGCCACTTCGCCCACTGCCGCTATTGCGCCGTCGATCTTGCCGTGGGTGATGCCGCCTGGGATTACACCCGTCTTCACGCCATCGCCGATCTCACAGCCCTCCCCTTCCGCAACGGTTCTTTTTCGGCCGCCCTCCACATCGTTACCATCGAGCACCTGCGCGAACCCGCCTGCGCGCTGGCCGAAATTGCCCGCGCGCTGGCGCCGGGAGCGGAACTACTCGTAGCCGCGCCGCATGAGTGGGAAGTCCACCAGGCCCCCCACGATTATTTCCGGTATACCCCTTACGGCCTCGCCCACCTGCTCGAAAAAGCCGGTTTCGAAATCCGCGAACTACACCCCGCCGGCGGCTACTTCCGCCTCCTCGCCCGGCGGCTGCTCAACGGGCTGCAATTCTTCACCGGGGGCCTCCGCTGGGTAGCGTTCCTTCCCGCCGCCATTCTGCTGGTTCCGCCAGCGATGCTGCTTCCGTTCCTCGATTCTCTCGATCGCGAGCGTAATTTCACGCTGGGATACATTTGCGTCGCACGCCGCCACTAAAACCCACGCCCCAATTTCCGGATACAATTTGAGGAACAAGGAGGCCCTTGTGCGCTTCGCCCTGCTCCGTGTTTTCACCTGCGCGCCGGCCGCGCAGATTTCGGATGCGCAGGTCGTTTTCGAGGTGGCCAGCGTGAAGCATGGTATCAGACAAGATCCCCGTCCAAACCCTGGTCGTCGATCGCATCGAAAAGACCGTAATCCGTCCGTAAGGGACGGTCGAGCCGCACGTTGTAGCGCAAAGCGGCGGAACGC
>Ga0070737_10001348_pt1 | contig 35789 bp, 27 predicted proteins | sample Coa_R1_10_FD_66438 | JGI IMG/M metagenome (GOLD analysis project Ga0070737, IMG submission 66438) | Surface soil microbial communities from Centralia Pennsylvania, which are recovering from an underground coalmine fire - Coalmine... | ecosystem: Environmental > Terrestrial > Soil > Unclassified... | reverse complement strand
ATTTCAAGCGTCACCCGTAGCGCATTCGCCATCTCTGTTCCCCGTACGCTCACTCGTGCGCTTCGCCTTGCCGTTGGCTGTATTCGGCTGGCGCGAAGATGACCAGCACACTGAGGCGCTCTGTGATGTCGTGGAAGCGGTGGACGACGCCTGCCGGAACGTAGACAAGCGAGCCGACGGCGACGGGTATATCTTCGTCTCCAACCAGGATCGAGCCGCGCCCCTCAACCACGTAGTACAGTTCATCTTCCGTATGCGGTTGTTGTCCATCGTATGCGCCCACCTCAAGCTCATAGAGACCGGCGCTCATCGAGGGGACGCGCAAAAACTCAAAGTAGTCTTTGCCACCCTGGCTGCGCTGCTGGCGCACGGTTTCATATGTCGTTTGTCGCATCGCTTATTGCTTCTCCTGCTTGATCTTCGCCAGCCAGGAGCGCATATCCGGCTCGTGTTCCTCGTGGAAGTGACCAAAGAAATCCGCGCCGCTGAATGGCACGTCCTCGGCGTTCAGCCAGGGGAAGCGCGCCGGATCGCGCAGTTCCGCTTCGGGAAATGCGTCAAATGTTTCGAGCAGTTGCTCGAACACGTCGCGTGAGTCGCGCAGCACATCGGCCAGCGGGCGGTCGCGGTTGGCGGCGTATATCCAGGCGTTGATCTCGTCATCATCCTGCAACTGCTCCGGCCAGGGAGGCGGTGGCGCGGGTTCATTGTGAAGCGCAGCTCCAAAGCGTTGCACTGTCCGCTGACGCCAGCCGGTCAGGTGAGCGATGATGTCTTTGATTGACCATCCACCGGCCACGTCCGGCTGCGTCATATGTTCTTCACCGATCTCATGCAGCAGCGCCTCCCATCCGGCCTGCTCCGTGCGCAGGTCATTGAGCAATTGCGCTTTGCTCCAATCCGTATTCATGTGGCCCCTCCTGTGTGTTCAGCGGAAAAGTATCTTCCTTGATTATGACGCCGAAAGTGGCCGGAATCGATCCTGATTGACATGAGTTTTTTTGAGACAGAGAAAACTGGCGGCAGATATAAAGTTCATATCTGCCGCCAGCGTTGAGAAAGAGCAATCACGCGAGTTGATCGATTACACGCTGCACAACCGACCAGCATACGTCAAATGGATCGCCATTGAGCGTGATCTCGCGGCAGCCTGGGCAAGGCGATCCCAAGCGGCACAACGCCTCCCGCAAACAGCGCCGCCCTGGCGATGGGCAGATGGCCAAAGACGCGCGTCGCGACATATCCACCCATCGAGTAGGCATACAGCCTACTCGAGCTGCGCCACGCCAAGATGATCGAGCCGCGCCCGCACATCCTGCCCACAGACATCGGCTGACGCGGTAGGCAAGGGGTTCCGTCCGTGGCCGCGCAACGAGGGTGCGATCATGCGCCAATCGGGCAGCAATTGGGCGAACGGCAGGCCAACACGACCAGAAGAGCCTCCCCGATGGAGTACCAGCGTCACCTGCTCAGCCGTCGGGTTAGCGTCGAGATATTCCAGGCCATGATAGCTTGCCAGTTCCATCATGATATTTGTCTTCATGCCTGCCCCACCGCCGCGCGATCCACCAGGAAGCGCAGTTCGCCGTCGGTTGGCTTGATCAACTGAGATGGATAGCGATCCGGATCATATGGCCCGCGCAACACCTGCTGAAGCGCGTCGGCTTTGTCGGCCCCCGCGATCAGGAAGGCCACGAGCGCCGCATGATTTGCTACCGGCGTCGTCAGCGTGATGCGTGTGGTGTGCTGCTGTGGCACATCGTTGGCAACCACCAGCCGATCCGTTACATGCAGCGCCGCTGTGCCGGGGAAAAGCGAGAGCGTATGGCCGTCAGGCCCCATGCCCAGGTAGATCAGATCGAAGCGCGGAAGTTCACCCTGTGCCAGCCCGAAGTCCTTGCGCAGTTCGTCTTCATAAGCGCGGGCGGCGGCCTCGTGGTCACTTCGCTCCCCCTGCATGCGGTGAATCTGTTCCGGGCGAACCAGCCCGCCGTCGAGCAGGCTCCTCAACAGCGTTTCATACGCCATGTGATAGTTGCTTTCGGCATCGTCCGGCGGGACGGTGCGCTCGTCGCCCCAGTAAAACTCCACCCGCGCCCAGTTCACCTGATCGCGGTATGGCGCGCCAGCCAGCAATTCGTGGAAGCGGCGCGGCGTGGAGCCGCCGGAGAGCGCCACCCGAAAGACGCCGTGTCTCGCTTGCGCCTGCGCTGCCATCACTACAAACAGTTCTGTGGCAGCATGAGCAACGCCATCCAGATCATCATATTGGATGACCCTTTTGCCTGCAGATCCATCTGACAGGGTAGGTGTATGCTGTTCGCTCATGAACGTGTCCTCCGCATGGCGCCCTGGGGCTGCAACATCAGCGCCGCCGCGCCCAGCGCATCCTCGTACAAAGGATCGCTTTCCATCTGGTGCAACTGCTCGGTAAGCAGGGTGGATTCGACGGCGGTAGGCAGATGCACCGTCTTCGAGGGCAACGCTCCCTGTGGCAACTGCGCCCGTGTGGCAGCGTGCTCGAGGTCGGATTCGCGCGCGACTGTGAAGCTGCCGATCTTCCCGTTGAGGTTTGCCCGTAGCCGCACCAGCATCAACGCGCCGGGCGCAACGGGGGTGGCCGGGCTGGAATAGGTGTGTGGCGCGCTATGCCCATCGGCGACAGGCTTCAGTTGTGCGACGGGAATGTTCGTTTGCGATTGCGATGGCGAGACATCCACCCATTCCTTCAGCGCCACCCCATAGCGCGCGTTGATGTGCATAGTAATATGCTTGTTTGCGCCAGTTATCAGCGTATACTCGCGCTCGGCGTCGGAGCTATAGTCTGTGCCCGTCATATAGACGCTTGGCCCACCTATGGCTCGCCAACCCAGCCGCGACGCCAGCCAGCCCGCGAAGAGATACGCCTGGGCCGTGTTGGCGGGCGCATCACCCGCTCCGGCGGCGTATTCAATCGAGACATGATCAATCGCGCCGAGATAGGGCAGCACATCGGGCGCATCGAAGAACTGCGCGATCAGTTCGCGCCAGGGCGCCTGGCGAGTGAAGTTGAAATCGCTGACGGCGCAGCTTGTCTTCTTGCGCCGCTGAAGGTCTTCGAGGGCGAGCAGGCTTTGTTCGGGGTGGCGCATGGTGGCGGTATCCACCACCAGACGGTCGCAACCATCCACCAGCGACTCCAGCAATTCCGAGCGCCAGGGCGGTTCGCCCATCCACCAGAGATAGGACGGCAGCCCGGCCACAATGAGCGGAAGCAGCGTGCCTGGCAAATGCTGCATCGTCCCGTCATACGCCTTGAGCACGATCTCTTCGCTATAGGAGACCGTGCTTTCCTGCGGACGCAGATGGGTAGCGATCATTGCCTCCACTGGCGGTTTGCCCTCAGGCGGCTCGCCCGGCTGGGGAAGCAGGAGGATGGCGCGCGCCGCATGGGTTGCGGGATCGCCAAGCGCATCACGAGCGCGCTGCAACTCGACCTGATTGTTGGCATAGATGACCAGCGTCATCACTGTGTTGCGCGCTCCGGCGTGGCTACCGGCGGCGATAGCGTTGGCGTTTGCCATGCGCCAGGAGGTATCAAGCTCTTTCTCGATGGCGTCGGTTGGCACAGTGCGGAGCGCCGATCCCATATCCTGTGCGCCCTGCGTGGCCTGAGCCTCTTGTTCGCTCTGTGCGCTCTGAGTGCCCTGAGTGCCCTGAGTACCCTGAGTACCCTGTTCGTCGCTCATAATCGCCTCCATGTCCGCCCGTCGCGCTCGATCAGTGCGTCCGACTCTTTAGGCCCCCATGTCCCCGGTTCATATGACGCAATCGGTGTACCGGACTTTTCCCAGCCGCTCACAATGGTGTCCACAAGTTTCCAGGCAAGCTCGGTTTCGTCAATGCGGGTGAAGAGCGTGGAATCGCCAAGCATCGCGTCGAGCAACAGCCGCTCGTAGGCTTCGGGCGGCTCCACGCCAAACGAACTGCCATAAAGGAAATCCATATTGACGGTGCGCAAACGCATCTCTTGCCCTGGCACTTTGGCGCTGAACAACAGCGAGATGCCCTCGTTCGGCTGGATGCGCATCGAAAGGACGTTTGGCTGCAATTGTTGCGCCCCCGCCGCCTGGAAGAGCAGATAGGGCGGTCGCTTGAACTGGATGGCGATCTCGGTGACACGCTTGGTCAGGCGTTTGCCAGTGCGCAGATAAAACGGAACGCCTGCCCAGCGCCAGTTCTCGATGGAGAGCTTCAGCGCGACAAACGTTTCGGTTCGCGAGGTTGGCGAGACGCCTTTCTCCTGCCGGTAGCCGGGAACCGGATCGCCAGCGACGATGCCAGGGCCATATTGTCCGCGCACGGTATCCAGGGCGATCTCGGAGTCCACCAGTGGTGTGATGGCGCGCAGGGCTTTCACTTTCTCGTCACGCACGGCGTCGGCGCCAAAGGTGTTGGGCGGCTCCATCGCGGTCAGCGAGAGCAACTGCATCATGTGATTCTGCACCATATCACGGATGGCGCCCGCCTGCTCATAATAATCGGCGCGCCCCTCGATGCCAATTGACTCAGCGACGGTGATCTGCACATGGTCAATATACTGGCGATTCCAGATCGGCTCAAAGATGCCGTTGCCAAAGCGCAAGACCATGATGTTTTGTACGGTCTCTTTGCCCAGGTAATGGTCAATACGATAAATCTGGCTTTCGTTGAAGCCCTTGTTGAGCGCCTGGTTCAACTCGTGTGCGGAAGCCAGGTCGTGGCCAAAGGGCTTCTCAATCACCAACCGCGACCAGCCCTTTCCATCGTCGGCTTTGTGCGCCAGACCTGACGAGCTAAGCAACTCGCCAATCGTGCCATAGAAGCTAGGCGGCGTCGCCAGATAAAACATCCGGTTGCCCTGTGTACCGCGCTCTTGCTCGAGTTTATCCAGCAGTTGGCCCAGCTTCTCATAGCCTTTGGGATCGTCGAATTGCGCCTGGCTATAAAACAGCCCCTTGGCGAAGTTGTCCCAGATGGTGGGGTTCAGCGGGCGGCGCGAGAATTGGCTAATGGAGTCACGCGCCTGCTGGCGAAAGTCGTCGTCGCTGAAGGGTCGCCGCGCGACGCCTACCACGGTGAATTGCGCGGGCAAGGGCTGCTCGATAGCCAGGTTATAGAGCGCAGGGAGCAGCTTGCGATGGGTCAGGTCGCCCGTGGCGCCGAAGATCACCAGGATGCAAGGCTGCACGGCGCGCGTTGCGCGCATGCCCTGGCGCAGAGGATTTGAGACGGTGGCGGTAGTGTCCATGTTGCTCTGCCTTTACTGTGGCGAAGGAACGTGAAGGAATGTGTCAGGCGATCAGCTTGATCAGCCCAACTAGCTCCCCGATCCGTCGTCGGCCTCATGCCGCACACCGCCAACCTCGCCGCCCTCGAAATGAACCGCATGGCCGCCGAACTGGTTGCGCAACGCCGCGATCACCTTGGCCGAGAACGATTCCTGTTGCCGCGAGGCGAAGCGCGCCAGCAGCGAGAGCGTGATCACCGGCGCGGGCACATCCTCGTCTATCGCCGCCTGCACCGTCCAACGTCCCTCGCCAGAGTCTTCGACGTAGCCACGAATGTTAGAGAGTGTGGGGTCTTCGTTGAAGGCCAGCGCGGCAAGATCGAGTAGCCACGAGCGTACCACGCTCCCGTTTTGCCAGACGCGCACGACCTCAGGCAGGCTCAGGTTGAACTCCGACTTCTCCAAAATCTCAAAGCCCTCGCCATACGCCTGCAACATGCCGTACTCGACGCCGTTGTGCACCATCTTGACGAAATGGCCCGCGCCCGCCGCGCCCATATAGCCGTAGCCGTTCTCCGGCGCGAGCGTCTTGAAGATTGGCTCGCAGTGCTCGAAAATGGGTTTTTCGCCGCCAATCATCAGGCTGTAGCCGACCTTCAAGCCCCAGATGCCGCCGCTGGTGCCGCAATCCATAAAGTGCATGCCAGCCGCCGTCACCTTCTGGGCGTGGCGCTGGGAATCATGGAAGTTGGAGTTTCCCCCGTCAATGATGATGTCGCCCGGCTTGAGCAGGGTCATTACGTGGTCAACCGTATCATCGGTCACTTTGCCAGCAGGCACCATGAGCCAGACGATCTTGGGCGAGACTTCGAGCTTGCTGACCATCTCTTCGATGCTATACGCTGGAACCGCGCCGTTTGCCGCCGCTTCGTCCACTGGGCCGCGACTGCGATTCGAGGCTACCACGCGGTGCCCGCCGCGCACGAGGCGAGTCGCCATGTTGCCGCCCATGCGGCCAAGTCCGTAAATGCCAAGCTCCATGATGTGTCTGTCCCTTCTGTGTTGTGTTGCTGCATTGTAGTACAGTGCTACACTGTTGTGAACTGTTATGACGGTGGCGTTGTGGCGCTGTTCCATTGTCTGGCGCGTCAACGCTGGTTCGTGGGTTCATTGCCATCATATCATAATCTACAGCAAATACAGCGAATACGGCGCCGATGCGAGAGGCACAGGAGGGGAAGCGCGCACATGATCATTGACTTCCATACCCATATCTTCCCGCCTGAGGTGATCGCCCATCGGCAAGAGTACGCCGAGCGCGACCCCTGGTTCGCCGAACTCTATGGCGATCCGCGCGCGAAGATGGCCGACGCCGACCAATTGATCGCCTCGATGGCCGCCAGCGGGATTGACGTCTCCGTCGCGTTTACCTTTGGCTGGAGCGACCAGGGCATCGCCGAGGAGTGCAATAACTATGTGATCGAGGCGATGCGGCGCTACCCCGGTAAGATCATCGGGCTGGCGGTTGTGCAGCCGTTGGCGGGCGCGCGGGCCATCGCCGAGGTGGAGCGTTGCGCGCGGGCAGGCATGCGTGGGGTGGGTGAACTCATGCCGCACGGCCAGGGCTATCGGTTGAATGATGTGGCGCTGCTGGCGTCGCTGGCAGAGGCCGCGCAGGCGCTCGATCTGCTGATCCTGACGCACGCCAGTGAGCCGGTGGGACATCTTTACAAGGGCAAGGGCAATGTCAGCCCGTATGACCTCTATGCCTTCATTCAGGCATTTCCTGGCGTGAAGGTGGTGGCGGCGCACTGGGGCGGCGGCTTCCCCTTTTATGAACTCATGCCGGAGGTACAGACGGCGGCAGCCAACGTTTGGTACGACTCCGCCGCCTCGTTGTATCTCTATCGCCCGGAGATTTACGCCAATGTGGCAGCGATCTGTGGTTCACACAAGCTGCTCTGGGCAAGCGATTACCCGCTGCTGGGCCAGCGCCGCATGCTCGACTATGCCCGTGCCTCCGGGCTGGATGACGCCGCGCTGGGGCTGGCGCTCGGCGACAATGCGCGGGGGCTGCTGGGCATAGGTGTTTAGCGCGGCGTCGCCTCAGTAGGCGCGAAGGCCGGGCCATGCCCAGGGATGATCAATCTAATGTTGGGCAGCGCCAGCACGCGCGCCCGTTGCGTATGGAGCGCGGCCAGATCGGTGGCGCGCGGGTCTTCGGCTGGCCCATGCGCCATCCACCAGAGGTGCGTGCAGGTGACAAGGCCGTCCGGCGTACCGATCAGCGTGGTGATGTCTTGTGGGGTGTGGCCGGGCGTCTCCAACAACATGACGCTGGAGCTGACCATGAAACCCTCGGCGGGTCGGTCACGCCAGCGGTCGCGCTCGTAGATGGCCCACACGTCGTGAATGCGCGCATTGGGGAAGAGGGCGGCGTTGACCGTGTGATCGGGATGATGATGTGAGAAGATCACATCGGTGATGGCTTCGGGTGCGACACCAAGCGTCGCCAGAGGCTCAATGATGTTCACCTGGCGGTTGGCGGCCATACCGGGGTCAACGATGATCAGGGATGCGCCATCGCGCACAAAGGTGATCGTCGAGGCGACCGACGAAACGGCTGGCTCGCCGCTGCCGCGCGCATAACCCTCGGCGATGATATGTACCTCGGCGCTCCGGCCAAGCTGCGCCAGTGTGGCGCCTAGTTGATCTGATGGCTCTGCCACAAAGATTCTCCTCTCCTCGCACTATTCACCATCGCGTCAGGAAACTCTTACCTGTCACAAGACATTGGACGTACGCCACTGACCGCCTGAGACTGCGGCGCTCCCCACCGGCCGCCACTCTCCACCGATTCATCCTCCCGCCACCTCACCCTCTGCACGTTGCTCTGGCGTATCGGGATAAGGGAGTTCGGGTATGCCCGATGGATTCTCTTCGTCGCCAATGGTACCCAGCGATTGAATGGGCGCCAGCAGTTCGCGTATCTCATGTGCGCGCTCGTGAAACGCCTCGGCTTTGCAGGCCAGCTCTTGCGACAAGCGCCCCTGGCCGCGTTGTTTCGCCTGGGCGGCGAGCTGCTCATAGAGTTGCGGGCTTTCCTCGATGGTGTTGAGCGCCGACCACAGCGCGTTTTCGGCGTTCTCCACCTGTCCCTCGGCCATCGCCTCTGCTGTGAACGCATGCCCCACGCGACAGCGGAAACGCAAGAACTCACCATCTTGAATGGCCCAGAGCGGCCCCTTGCATTCAGGGCACGTGTACCCTGTCAACACGCCAGGGCGCCGATCCTGCTCAAGGATGGTGGGATCGAGTCCTGCGATCTTTGTCTCCATCTCCATTTCTTCCGACACCGGAAACGCTCCTTCCGGGGTAGAGACCCGTACATGAGAAAGATGTATGATTTTCTTGGCGATCTCCTCTGGCGGCAGACACCAGTCTATATCAACCTTCGCACAGGCGCTCAGCGGCATGCTGGCGAACGTCGCTGTTGCGGGTTCCTGCGCAATTGTGACGCCACCTCGCTGCTTGATGGCAATCAGGCCCGCCGTGCCGTCGTTCAGCATCCCGCTGAGCACAATGCCCACCACTCGTGGCCCAAAGGCAAGGGCAGCCGTGCGAAACAGCGGATCAATCGCCGGGCGATGTCGGTTCTCGCGCGGGCCGTGTGTCACGCGAATAGTCTCGCGCGTCAGCAGGAGATGGAAATCTGGCGATGCGACGTAGATATGCCCTCGTTCGATTGGCTCACCGTCGGCGGCTGTCGTGACCGACAGATTTCCCACACGGCCAAGAATCTGCGCCAGCATGCTTGGCGAGTTGGAGGGAATGTGCAGCACGACGAACAGTGACACTGGCAGGCCCGCTGGCAGCGCCGCCACCAACTCCATCAGCGCTTCAACGCCGCCCGCTGAAGCGCCAGCCACCACAATATCATGCGTCATCTTCTGCGTCGGCATCGCTTATTTCCTATCTGCTTTTGCACTGCTGTGGTTGGCGTCAGGCCAGTTGGTCGGCATGAATGCGGCATGAATGCGCCGCTTATGTGTTACGGATCACCATGCTCCGATGTGATCAATGGCAGTCGCACGGTAAACGTTGTCCCCTCGCCCAATTTCGAATCAACGGAGATCGTCCCTCCATGCGCAAGCGTTAGCTCACGGGTAATGAATAGACCAATGCCCAACCCACTGTTTCTTCTCCCATGCCCCTGTTCCACCTGATAGAAGCGTGTAAACAGTCGCCCCAGATTCTCCTTGGCGATGCCGGGGCCATAGTCCTGTACCTGCAATTCAGCCTCATCCTCAACCCGTCGCAAGCGCACCTCTATCCGCGAGTTCGGCGCGTATTTGATGGCGTTGTTCAGCAGATTGACGACGATCTGCCCCAGCCGTAGAGGATCTCCCTGGACAAAGAGTGGCTCAGCAGGCGCACTCAGCGTGATCTGGCGACCTGGTTCAGGCGTCTGTATTGACTCAACAGCCTGCTCGACGATCTCATTGAACGCGATTACTGCCAACTGGAGTTGCAGACGCCCGGTCTGTAAACGTCCAATATCCATCAAATCTTCGATCAACCGGTTCATCTGGCGCACCTGCCGTACCACAATCTCAAGCTGCCGACGCACCGACTCTTGCCCTGGCGCCCCTTCGAGACGCCGTAGCGCAATCTGCGCCGCCGCCTGCGCTGAGGTAAGCGGTGTGCGTAGTTCGTGGCTGGCCAGCGTAAGAAACTCATCTTGCAGGCGCCGTAGGCTGCGGTCGCTGATGTCGCGGATGACGACAACGCCGCCACGCAGCTTCTCGTCGCTCCAGATAGGATGCGCATTCGCCTCGAACCAACGAGGCCCCTTATCATTAGATGGCAGCGTGAAGATGAGCGTAAACATCTCGCCACGCGCGGCTCGCATGCGTGGGAGCATGTCCGGTGGTAAAGGATTCCCCTCGGTATCGGCGATGGGGAGCGACGCCTGGGCGTCTCCGAACATCTGTTCATACGCCTGGTTGACAAGAAGAGAGTGACCGGACGTATCAACCACCAGCACAGCGTCGCCCATGCTGACCAGAATCGCTTCGAGTTGGGCGCGTTGCGCCTCGCTGGCGCGGCTTTGCGCCTCGCGTTCGCTCACCGCTGCCTGGAGTTCGAAGGTACGCGCCTCGAGATCGTCGTTGGTGGCGTTGAGTTCTTCTACCGTCGCCTGCAACTCCTCATTGAGGGTCTCAAGCTCCTCGTTGGTCGCCTGCAACTCCTCGTTGAGGGTTTCCACTTCTTCCGCCGCCGCCTGGACTTCCTCGGTGTTTACCAGATACTCTTCGTTGGACTGATGGAGTTCGACATTACTTGTCGTCAGATCGCGGTTTGCATCATGCAGCTCGCGATTGACGGCAAGCAACTGCTGTATCTGTTGAGTCAGCCGAGTGTTTTCCTCGCGCAGGCGCGCGCTATCCATATCAACGGCGGACGAAGCATCTTTTGTCGCCATATGAGCCGCGCTTTCTTGCTGCTGGCGTTCTTGCAGACGCCGGTGCTTTTCCTGCTCTGTTACGTCTGAGATCAGCAGCAAGACACTTGAGATGGGGCCATCGTCGCCCTCAAACTGGTGAGGATAGCCCAAAATATGCAGATAACGCTGCTCACCCGTTTCCGTCTCGACGGACAGAATACTTGCTGTGGGTGGCTGGGTCTCGCCTTGCAGGGCGGCGTCTATGATCGCGCGCAGGGGTTTGCTGGGTATCTGTTCGGCCAGATGGAGCAAATCTTCGCCAATCGCCGAACGATGAATCTCTAGCAATTGATGGGCCAGACCGTTGATGATCTGAATATCGTAGCGGCGGTCTACCACTACTACACCAATTGGCAGGTTGAACACCAGGGCGCCCAGTTGCTCTATCGAGGTGCGCGGCTGGGACACCTCACGCGAGGGAAGCTGGGGAATGGCGCCTATCGAGGAACGCGCCGCTGTTGGGCGCAGTGGCGTGACATCTTTGAATTGCCCAATTGGAATGAGCAGGCGCTCGCCCTGGCGGCGATAGATTTTGAGGTTGGGCTGCGTTGGGGTAAAAAACTCCGCCACAGGGCTTGTGGTTTCCGCTTTGCCCAAAACGAGATACCCTCCGTTGCGGAGTGAATAGGCGAACAACTGCAAGACGCGCTTTTGCAGATCGAGTGTGAAATAGATCAACACATTGCGGCAGAGGATCAAGTCAGTGCGTGGGAATGGCGCGCGCTGCCCAAGGTCGTGCTGGCCAAAGATGACAAGGCTCCGCACGCGCTTCTGCACCTCATAATCGCCATCCAGCCGATGAAAGTAGCGCGTGACAATATCTTGGGGAAGCGAGGCGAGCGCCGAAGCTGGATAGATGCCCCGGCGCGCAAAGGTGATGGCGTCGTTATCGAGGTCGGTCGCAAAGATGCGAACAGTAAACTGATCGAGTTCGTCACCCAAGAGATCGGCGACAAGAATCGCCAGGGAGTAGGCTTCTTCGCCGGTGGCGCAGCCCGCCGACCACAAACGCAGCTCATTCCTATGCTGACGCGCGGAGGCGATCAGTTCCGGAAAGACCTGCTCACGCAGTGTGTTGAAGAGATCGCGGTCGCGGAAAAACTCGGTCACTTTGATCAAGAAACTGCCGATCAGGCGGGTGTACTCGTCGGGATGCCGTTGCAGGTAGCGCCGGTAGGTTGCCAGCGAGTTTGCCCCTGTAGCTACCAGCCGCCGCTGCAAGCGCCGCTGAATGGTTGGCAGTTTATAGTTGGTAAAGTCTAGCCCGCTCCGTTCGTGCAAGAGTTGCAGGAGCGATTGCAGCGTGCGCGATTCACCGGCTCGCGCCAGGTCTGCTCCGCCGGTTGTCAGGTCATAGATCAGTGGGCCGATCTCTTCGATGTTTGAGACAAAATCAACGGTGGTTGGCGAAAGTGAACGCGGCATCGCCGGATACGATGCCGTATCTGGATTCTGGATGATAACCGTGCCGCCGGTTTTCTTCACCTCAAGCGCGCCCGCCGCGCCATCCGACCCGGCCCCTGTGAGGATGACAGCGATCAGGCCATCGCCGTATGCCTGCGCTGCTGTGCTGAAGAGCAAATTGATCGAGGGCTTTGGCCGCCCCAGGTGATCGTTGAGCAAACTGATATGTCCATCGTTGATCTCCACATGGTGATCGGCGGGCACGACATAGATATGCCCCGTCTGCAACGCTTCGTGATCGAACACCGTCTGGACGGGCAGACGACTACGTGCGCTGAGAATCTCGGCAAGATGGCTGGGATGTTGCGGCTGAAGGTGTTGGGCAATGACGATGGGAACCGGCAGATCAGGGGGAATCGTCGAGACAAGCGTTGAAAGCGCCTCGATGCCACCGGCTGAAGACCCCACTACCACTAACTGCGCAGGCGCAAGATCGTCTGGCATGAGTACCCCCTCCTCCCTATTTATAGCCGCAGGCATGGTAGCCGCAGGCATGGGCAAAGCGGCGACAAGTCCTGGACGCCGCCAGACTGCTGGGATGTGTCAGGAGCTACATCAGGCATGGTCAAACGTGTAGAGAATGACGTTGCTCTTGCTGTGCGTTAATGATACTTCATAATAAGCAGGAAGCGCAACAACAAATGCGCTTCCTGCTGTCTTCACGGTCTTCCTAGCTGTTTGTCGGGCGTTGGCCCAGCGTCACAGTGATGTTCAACTGGGTTGAGCCGCGCACCACCACCAGCGTGATCTGCGCGCCGGGCTGCTTATTCAGCAGGATGGCCGAGAGGTCGCCATTGCTGTTGATCGTCTGGCCGTCGGCGCCGGTAATGATGTCGCCGATCTTCATGCCCGCCTGCTCCGCTGGGCTGGCGCCTGCTGCGTCGTTGGCGAAGCCCGTTACCAGGATGCCGCTCTGCACCGAGAGGTTGTCCGCCTGCGCAAGCTGTGGGGTCACGTCCTCGCCCTGCACACCCAAGAAGCCCTGGCCGGGGTTGGTCACTTTGCCATACTTGATGAGTTGCGTCGCCGCGAACTGGACACGATCCGAAGGAATCGCGAAACTGATGCCGTCGGCGGGCGTTCCACTGTTGTCCACTGCGCCCAATGTGGGCACACCGATCAGATTGCCCGACAGGTCTACCAGTGCGCCGCCACTGTTGCCATGGTTCGTCGGCGCGCTCGTCTGAATCAAGCCGGAGAGCGTCACCGTCTGGCCGGATGATCCCTGGGGCTGGTCGCTGGCGGTGCGGTTGAGCGCGCTGACGATGCCAAACGTGGCCGATTGCTGTAGCCCCAGCGGACTGCCCAGCGCCACGACGAACTCGCCAACCTGCACTTTGTTTGAGTCGCCAAAGTTGATGGGTTGCAGCGTCGTCGGAGGGGTAATCTTCAGCACGGCAAGGTCGTCGGCGGCGTCTTGCCCGGTGAGCGTGGCGGGGTAGGTCTGCCCATTGGAAAGCGTCACGCTATAGGTGGTATACCCCGAAACGACGTGATCGTTTGTGACGATATAGCCAGCGCCGCTAACGATCTCGCCGGAGCCGGTGGAGCTTCCGGGCGTGCCAACGGCAGTCACTTCAACGACCGAGGGCTGCACCGTGCGAATCACATTGATGATCGTCTGTTGCAAGTCAGATGCGCTTGGCGGCACCGCAATGGTGGGCGCCGGTGTGCCGACCAATCCCTGCGGCGTGACAGTGGCCGTGGGCGTTGTCGTGGTCTGCGACGAGCCAGGAAAGTTGAACGCGCGGAACGAGGCGGGGCTGGCCTTCACCAGACCTACGCCAAGCCCGGTTCCCAGGATCAACATCAGCAGCGCCACCAGCGTGAGCGCCACCCAACCCGGGCCGCTCCGCCGCACAGGAGGATCGGCTTGGCGACTATTCCTGCTATAGTCCGTGCGTGCGCCGGACGGTGGCGTGGGCAGCGGCGCGGTATCTTCAGCCGGTTCACCTGGCGGCGTGTCGCCTGCTTGCGCTTGCGCGGCGCTTGCCTGCGCGCTGGATTGTGCGCTTGTTTGGGCGTTCGCTTGCGCCTGATCTGTCTGATCTGTCTGATCGGCCTGCCCTCCTGTCTGTCCGGCTCCGTTGGGTGGTGTGGACGAAGCGCGGGGCGAAAAGTCAGGGATATTCAGGCGCGTGGGCTGGTCTTCGAGCGGGGCCTGCGCCGCCGCTATATCATTTGGATCGAAGGGATCGCTCGGCGCATTGTTTGTGTGGTTATCGGTGGGATAGGACATGGCTGCCGCCCCCTTATTCTGCTGAACTGGGCCACTGGCGCTACAACAGCCCTGGGAATGACCAAATGGCTGAATGACGTGTGTTACGCCAGCCTGCCTACAACGTCTCGTTGGTCTTACTTATGAGTAACGAATCAGCAAGCTCCTCCGCACGCTACGCACATGCCGCGCCAGTTTTGCCACTGCGCGCTTAGCGCATCTCGCATTGCGTTCTCTTGGTGTACGTGTATGTGACGGTGTATGTTCGCGCGTGTTTATCAGTGGTTGGGCGTGGAGAACACAGATTGGCCGGGCGCCTCACTCTCAGTTGGCGATTGATTTGTTGGTGGCTGATGGCGCTTGTCGCGTTTTGCGCGTGATCGTTGTGATCGTGACGAGCTATGGGTGACGAAGCGCGCACGCGCCCAGGTATACGCCCAGATCAAGGGAACGAGATACAGCGCGCCGATCAGATAGCCGCCCACCACATCGCTCGCCCAGTGTTCGCCAAGATAGACCCGCGAGAGGCCGACGAGCGCGATCAGCAAGGCGCAGATCACCATCAACAGGTTGCGTCCAGGAGATGATCGGAAGTTGATGGCAAGCACAAACAGGATGAAGCCGTAAAACACGGTGTAGTGAAGTGTATGGCCGCTGGGAAAGCTATAGCTGTTCAGGCGGTCAACCACATGGACGAGATCGGGCGAGGGGCGCGGGCGACCAACCACCAGCTTGATGATGGCGCCAATGACATCAGCGGGAACGGTCAGCACAACGAAGATGGCTTCCAGGCGCATATTGAGCAGCCAGAAAATGAGTACCACTCCTACCAGGATGATCGTCGAGGCGACCGAATAGCCAAAGATCGAGACGCCATACATGAGATCGAAAACCACTGGCACGCCATCAACTACCGGGTTCGGTAGCTCCTGCACTTCAAGGGTGAACGGCACATCGCCGGGCAAGACACGCATACTATGCGCCGCGAACGCCAACAGAATGACAACCGCAAGCGCAATCACATAGGCTATCGCCAACACCTGCGCCCGATGAACGATGCGTCTGTGTGGATAGCGTTCCCGCTCAACGAGGCCCTCCGGCTCGGTGGGCGTCTCCTCGTGTGTTGGCCGGTGGGGCGGCTTCGCGCCATCCAGTTGTTGGGAAGAAGATACGGGCGACGGCGCTTCAGGGTGCTGATGTTGTTCCTGGTAGGATTGCATAGTAGACGTTGATCCTTTCTTGTCGCAGCCAGGCGGAGCCAAACGCAAGCGCCTCGCTTTCGCTTGTCAGGCGTCCCGCAAGCTGTTCAGCGCGGATTGCGCTGAGCAGCTTGCCCACCACCGGGCCAGGAGCCAGCCTCAGGGTATCGATCAACCGGCTGCCCGTCAACAAGGGTGGTGGTACCAGACGCTCAGGCGTTGCCAGATACATGTCTATCAGCAGGCAGGCGCGCCTGGCAAGGCGGCCAGCAAGGCTGGCGTGGCCTACCTGCGCTCCCATTTGAGGCCAGACGGCGCCCAGGAGCGTCGCCGCCACAAGCGTATCCACCGCCGCGTCGCCTAGCTGGTCAAACAACATGCGCGCCTCAGGCGCCTCAAGTATATCGTGTTTGGCGTCCTGGGCGCCTTTGGTGTCTGTAGCGTCTGTAATGTCCTGAGCGTCTTTGGCGCCAAGGGCAAGCAGCGCGCTGGCCACAGGGATCGCATGATACACCCGTAGCGCAAGGTGGCGCGCCTCCCGTGTGACCAATGGGAGGTCGTCAGTTGACAATGGTCGGCCCGTTTCCGGCCCTTTCCCCGCGCCTGGCGGAGGAGCAGTGAGCGCATGCGGCGTCCCTGGCATGGGGAGTTGAGCATATGGAGGGCCAGAATACGAGCCTGATGTAAGGGGCTGTTCGCGGGGATGGTGCGCAAGGGCAAGTGTCATGTCCAATGCAGTCCGCAGCATGGCCCAGCGCAGCGCAACGAGCCGGGGCGCGTCGTCGGCGAAATGCGCGCCAAACCATGCTTGAAGCGCCTGCGAGCGCAACAACGGACGCAACGCGGCGCGTAACGCAGTGAGCGATTGGCAAGCGGGCGCCACATCGGTCAACCGTCTGATCCCCAGCCAGAGGTCAGTCAGCGCCAGCGCGCTCAGCGCGTATGACCAGCGCACTCCTACTGCGTCCCCTGTGGCGCCCGCTTCCTCTCTGTGTGGGGAGGCTGGTTGCGGGCGTGGCGTATCGGCGATGGCTAGCCGCTGCAACGTGAATGTGTCTTCCCAGCGCAACGAGGTCAGCGATGACAACGCGCCTGCTCCCGTCAGAAAGCTGAGCGTAGGCAGGATGCGTGGCCGCGCCAGAATGGCCTGGCTGAGTTCGCGCAGGCGCGGCAGGGGGACGACGCGCAACAATCCGGCGGCCTCGTGCGCCTGCCAGAGCGTCTCATCGCTGGGCGTCAGTCGAAAATCGGCAATGAAGCGGGCGCCGCGTAGGATGCGCCCAGGCTCGTCGCGAAGCGCGGTTGGGCTTGCCGTATGCAGACGCCGCGCGCGCAGATCGCTCATACCATTCAGTGGGTCGATCAGGCCAATCAGTTGTGGGCGCGCCCGCTGGGCAAGGCTGCTCAGCAGCGGCGCAATGCCGGTGAGCGGAAGCGCCAGCGCATTGATGGTGTAGTCACGCCGGGCCAGATCGCCCTCGATGGTAGGCGCGGTCAGCCGCGAAAGATCGAGCTGCGTATGGATAGGAAAGATCGGCGGCTCAAGCGTAATGCGTACAGTCTTTTGTGTCAGCGGAACGATGGTAAGACCGGGCGCTTTTGGGCGCTGGGCGCGCGCAGGGGCAAGATACCGCGCAAACTGATCGAGGAAAAATGGTGAGTTCAACGAAAACCCCATCGCCGTCAGTTCGAGCGCGCGGGCCAGGGCTAGCGGATCACCCTGGATGGCAAGGTCAACATCACGCCAGGGGGCCAGCGCATACCTCTCGGTGGTCTGTGGCCGCTGCGCCAATGCTGCGACGTCGCGCAGGCAGCCGCCGACTAGCCAGCCATCGCCACCCAGCCGCGTCAGGCAGGCGCAAACGTGCGTCAGCAGCGCCTCCCAGGCCCGCCAGATGATCTGCTCGCCATCGGTGGTCGTCATGCGGCCCACTTTCCCCTCAGGCATACCCCTGAACAACGTTGGCTTCTCTTACGAGAAAAAAGTTTTGCTATAGTATAGCAAAGAACGCCCATTGGCTGCGCGTATGATTTGCTTGCGGGACAGACACAGCAGCAGACGACAGGCGAATGAAGCACAAATAGGTCTACAGTGTCCACAGGCAGTTTCGGAGGTTGTTTTATGGCGGAGCGCCCAAAGGAGCCTGAGCGCGACAGACAAATCAATCAAACCACTCCGGCGCCCCGTGAAGGCCAACTGGCGCAGGCGCCGCAGCCAGCGGAGCCGACGCAACGTCCGGGCGTGGGTGTCCCGCGTCGTTCCTGGCGCGATCTGGCGGAAGAGCGTATTCTCGCCGCGCGTGAGCAGGGCCACTTCGATAATCTTCAGGGCGCTGGGCAGCCCTTACAGCGCGATGAGAGCGCGCTGGCAGGCGAGAAGGCGCTGGCGTATCATCTGCTCAAAAACAACGACATGGCCCCGCCGGAGATCGAACGCGGCCAGGAGATTGATCGGGCGCTCAGGCGCACAGACGAATTGCTGGCGACGCTTCGGCATCATCGCGATACGCTGCTGGCGCGCAAGCGTTCGCTCGCCAGCGACCGCCGCGCGTATAATGTCCTTCGCGACAAGACCGAGCGCCGCTACGCAGCAGAGCTACGCGCCATCAACAGCAACATCCTCAGCCTGAATATCATCGCCCCGCCTGCCCTGCATCGTAAGTTGATCGCGGTTGACGCGCGGCTACGCGCCTTCGCCGACGAGTTCCCCAGGCTGGCGGAGTAGGAGGCGCGCATGACGGAGATAAGAGAACCTGCTGAGCAGCGCCGTCCGCACATCAGGCGCGCCCCAAACAACCGCACATCGAGCGGACTCTTCACCGATATGTATCATCCCGACGCCGCCTACGTCAGTTGGGTGGCCGGGCGCAACGGGCTGACCACGTTTGATCTCTACACACGCACGGCTCCCTTTGGTGGCGCATATCTGCTGGTGGCCGGGCTTGAAGCTGCGCTGGAGTTCGTGCAGTCGTTTGGTTACACCGAAGACGAGCTGACCTTCCTGGCGCGCATCCGTGACTACGATCCCGCCTTTCTCGATGAACTGGCGACGCTTCGTTTCACTGGCGAGGTACACGCCATGCCGGAGGGTAGCATTGCCTTCCCCAACGAGCCGCTGCTGCGTGTGACGGCTCCCTTCCGCGAGGCGCTGCTGATGGAAGCCGGGCTATTGCAGGCAATCAATCTGGCGACGCTGGTGGCGACGAAGGCCGCGCGCATCGTCTGGGCGGCGCAACACCGGCGTGTCTCGGAGTTTGCCTTTCGGCGGGCGCAGAATCCGCTGGTGGTGGCGCGCTCGTCCTACATTGGCGGCTGCTCCAGTACGTCGCTGCTGGCCGCCGCATTTGACTATCGCCTGCAAGCGACGGGCACCATCCCCCATGCACTGGTGCAGTTGTTCCCCACCGAAGAAGACGCCTTTACCGCCGTCGCCGAGTCGTTCAACCGCTACACGCTGCTGCTCGATACCTACGATCCACGGCGAGCGATCCTCACGGCAATTGAGGTAGCCAAGCGTGCACAAGACCGCCTTGGCCACACGCTGGCCGCCGTCCGGCTGGATAGCGGCGATCTGGTGGCCGACAGCCGCTATGTGCGCGAACAACTGGCGGCGGCGGGCATGAGCCAGACGCGCATTCTTGCCAGCGGCGACCTCGATGAGTTCTCCATCGCCGATCTGCTGGCGGCGGGCGCGGAGATAGACGCTTTTGGCGTAGGTACGGCGCTTGGCATCGCTGCGGGCAACAGTGAGCATGGTGTCTCAGGCGGATCGCTTGGTGGGGTGTATAAAGAGGTCTGGTATGTCGAGGAGGAAGGCGGCGAGGGACGCCCGACGCTGAAGGTGGCGGCGGAGAAGACAACCTGGCCTGGGCGCAAAGAGGTCTATCGGAGTCCGACGTGGACGGAAGATGTGATCCAGTTGGAGAACGAGCCTGCGCCAACGGGCTACACACGGCTGCTGCGCCCGGTGATGCGCCAGGGCAGAATTGTCCCCGGCAGCCTGCCGCCGCTCTCGGAGGTGTGGGAGCTTGCGCAGGCCAATCTGCATGCGCTGCCCGCGCAGTATCAATCGCTCACCATCACCGATCAGTATCCCGTGCGCTTCAGCGACGCCCTACAACAGTTGCGGGCCGAAGCAGCCCACACCAACGGCCATCAGAAGCACAACCACGACGTGGGTGATGGGGCCAAGTCAGCAGAGTAGAAAGTTTTCTCGGCTTAAAGCGAGGCGAAGAATTGCTCAATGGCAGGCCAGAGCATGATGATGGCAAAGAAGACCATATGCCCGAATGCGACGATCATGATCGTCCACCAGAGCCATTTTTCCACGTTTTTGTCTATGTTCCAGTAGCTTTCCTCCCAAAAGTGGGGCCGCAGACTGGGGCTACGCTCGCTGGCGATGAGGCCAATCGCCACATGCACGCGGTGGGGCGATTGCAAGCGCGCCCGCCTCACCTCGCGCTCGACTGCGGCGTAGCAGTCTTTGCAGAGCGCCCACTTGCGCGGAGCCAGCGCGGACGAGGGCGCGTCATCCAATGGAACGTCGGGGAGATCGCCCGGCGCGCTGGCAAACTCATCTTCGATCTGATAGATCATGCGCCCAAGACGGTGCGCGCAGATCGAGCAGCGTGTTGGCGAGTGTTCGGTTCGTCGGATCAGCGATGCTCCGCTGGCGTTTATGGCTTGTTTCATCATCCACGCCTTCCTGGTGAAACCTGGCGCAGGTCGTATAGGGCGATGCTTTCCTTCATGAGTGGTGTATAGTCTATAGCATACAGTATCGCAGACGGCGATGTATAGCCCTCTGCGTACTTCCCCTGCCGGAGGCGAAGTCAACCGTCCGCAGATGGGCGCCTGCTCGTCTGCTTGCCTGTTTATCTGTTGATAGGACGCCCGCGTTGCGCCGTTGGCGCACAATCGGCGCCAGCATGGCAAGTCTGCTGAGGAGGGGCTGTATGCGCGTTCGGTTTCTCTACTTGTGAAGCTGTGCGCGCTACGTGGCGCCTTCGGTGGGCGTTGGCTCAGCCGTAAGGCTTTCTGGTGGGTGGAAGTCTCCGGGCTGCTGCGCGTATCGCGCTTGACCGGAGGCGGGGCCGAGACGATCAGCCGGGACGCCAAGCTGCGCCGCCTTGAACTCAAGCGCCTGAGCAATCAGCGCAACGGTCTGATCGAGGCTCAGGACATCGGTGTTTACCACAAGGTCGTACAGGTGAGCGTCAGCCGGATTGCGATGATGAATGTTTTCAAGGTAACGCATACGGTCGCGATCTTTTAGCTGGATTCGCTCACGCGCTGAAGCGGTATCCAGCCCTTCGCGCTCCACCACATAGGCCACGCGCTTGTCGAGCGGGGCCACGATCCGCACATGCAAGACATCCCGCCGATCCGCCAGCAACGCCTGGCTGCCACGCCCAACGATCACCACCTGGCCAGCAGCGACAGCCGCCTTGACCACCTTCGCCAGCGCGCCTTGATAGGCCAGCGCATCGGTTTCGGGCAGCGCAGGCACGTTGACCGATAAGACTGGCTGCATCACACGAAGGTTTGTCAACAGGCGCACCAGCCACGAATCGCCATACTCATCATGAGGAGCAACGACATCCTCATGGACACCAAGCTCCTGCGCCACCCGCACAACGATCTCGTGATCGATCAATTGCCAACCGAGATGCTTTGCCAGCCGCGCCGCAATCTCGCCCCCGCCGCTGCCATACTCGCGCGAGATGGTCACGGCGCGCATGTGGGCTGCTGGTGGCTGCTGCGCCAGTGGAGGCGACTCCGATGACGGTTCATGTTGCTGTTCTTCTGGCGCCTGTGGCGGCTGTGGGGAAGATTCTTCAGCCATCGTGTGTCCTCCTCGTGCAAATCGTGTGGGATGGACAAGTCTTTGGGCCACTACCTGTAGCGAAAAATAGCACGTTTGTCCGGGCGCCGCAAGGCGAAACGCCAACATAGTGAAAACCCGTCAGATGAGCGAGGAATGTCAGCCTATCATTCCAACAACCGCTGCCTGATCGCCAGTACCTCTTTGCGGAGCGTGGTATTTTCGTTGATCTCGCGGCTGATCTTCTCACAGCCATGCAGCACTGTGCTGTGGTCACGTCCGCCGAGCGCCTGCCCGATCTCCAGGAGGGAGGCGTCGGTCTCTTGCCGCATGAGATACATCGCCACCTGGCGCGGCGTGACGATATGCTTGTCGCGCTGCTTGCCGCGCAGGTCTTCCTGCGGGATATGGTAATGGTCGGCTACCGCGTCGAGGATGTCGCCCACGCTGACGCGCCGCTGGCGTCCGTCGCTGGCGAGGCTTGCCAGCGCTGATTTTGCCGTCTCCACACTGAGTGGCATGCCTTGAAGTGTCGAATACGCGATCAGCCGGTTAAGGCTGCCCTCCAACTCGCGAATGTTGCTCTGCACATGGCTGGCAAGATACAAGATCACGTCGTCGGGTACATGCCGGTTGGAAAGCTCCATCTTGGCGCGCAGAATGGCGATGCGCGTTTCCAGGTCGGGCGGCTGGATGTCGGCGATCAGCCCCCACTCGAAGCGCGAACGTAGCCGGTCTTCCAGGCTGACGATGGCTTTCGGCGGGCGGTCGCTGCAAATCACGATCTGCTTGTTGGCCTCGTGCAGGCTGTTGAACGTATGGAAAAACTCTTCTTCGGTTGAGTCTTTGCCCGCAATGAACTGAATGTCATCCACTAGCAACACATCCACCGAACGATACTTCGCGCGGAACTCCTCGGTGGTGCGGCGGAGAATGGCGTTGACGATCTCGTTGGTAAACGTTTCGGATGAGACGTAGAGGACGACGAGATTATGCTCCAACGCGGTATGCCCAATAGCATGCAGCAGGTGTGTCTTGCCAAGCCCCACGCCGCCATACAGGAAGAGGGGGTTATAGGCGTAGCCGGGCGCCTCGGCGACTGCCTGTGAGGCCGCATGCGCAATGCGATTGCTATTGCCGACGATAAATGTCGAGAAGGTATAGCGCGCATTCAGGCGTGGCGGAGCGATGCCATAGGCGGAATAAGGCGAGGCAGGCGCGCCGCCATAGCCGGGCTGATAGCCATAGCCGCCGGTTGGTTGCGCCACTGGCGCGCGGTCGTCGTCATCTGCCTCATCCGCAAGCACGCTGGCGCCCCACAACGCCGAGACGCCACCTGTGCCAATCGAATCAGCGGAGTTGCTTGCGCCATTGGCGCTTTTGCCGTTTCCATCCGCGCCGGTTCTTCCACGATAGGTTAGTGGCTCGGACTGAGCCGATTGTGGTATAGCCAACGCCTGATAATTGACAGGCTGCACGGACGGCACGGACTGCATGGGATGTATTGGGGGCGTTAGTTGCGATGGCTGTATGGACGCCTGCGTAGGCGCGAAGGATCGCCTGCGATGAAGCGGCGTAGTGATAGCGCTGCGCTGGCCGCGCTTCTCCGGGCGCTCGATACGTTCTGTGTGTCCGGCGCCTGATGATCCTGGGCCGTCCGGGGGCTGGCGCATGTCGTCGAACAGCCCTGCCCGTCCTGGTGTATCCTCCGGTTCGTCTGATTCCGCAGCCTCCGCCGATGGGCTGCCGAGCACCTCGATGGCGAGGGTACATCGCGCGCCAGCTACCTCGCTCAGCGCCGATTCAATTAGCGCGCGAAAGCGTGTATCGAGTTGTTCCCTGGCGAAGGTGGTTGGCGCGCCAAGCACGGCGTGTCCGTTCGCAAGGGAAAGCAACTGGGTACCGCGCAGCCAGGTCTCAAACTGCGCGCTTGTTGTCTTTTGTCGCAGGCGCTCTTGTGTGGCGCGCCAGATATATGCGTTGTTCACAGTTCTTCTCACCAGCTCACCAGCGCCTCGCGGTTGACATTCCCATCGCGCCGCATGCGTGTGGTATGAATGCGATATGCGTGCGATCACACGGCGTGCATGAATACTACACGACAGCCAGCCTCTCTCGCAAGAATATCGCCTAATGGCCTATTGCTCTTGCTCTTGCTCTTGCTCTTGCTTGCCCTCAGACCTTACAGACGTATGGCATAATAGTGAAGCAGCCCGATTCTTTCATTCTAGCCCTATCGGGGGAACCATGCCGTTTTTGTTTTCGCTCTTCGCCACCTTTTTTCGCTCGGTGGATGGCACGCTGCTCAATACGCTCACGGTGATCATCGGGGGCGTCATCGGCTCACTTGCAGGCGACCGCCTGCCAAGTCGCATTCATGAGGCGCTGTTTGGCGCGCTCGGCCTTTTCACGGTGCTGATCGGCCTGCTCGACGCCTTCACCACGAAAAATCCGTTGCTCCTCCTGGGCGCGTTGCTGTTGGGCGTCATCATCGGTGAGGCGCTCAATATCGAGCGCGGCCTGCAATATATTGGCGACCTCGCACAGCGCCGCCTCACACGCGCCACCAAAGCGAACGCAGACGTTTCCATCGCGGGGCAGGTGGAACAGGCGCAGACAGGCTCGAAGAAACCGGACAGCCGTAGTGGGCGTTTCGGCGAGGCGTTCATCACGTCAAGTCTGGTGTTTTGCGTCGGCCCGCTGACGATCCTTGGCGCGCTCGACAACGGCCTCAACGGCGACACAACAAAACTGGCAATCAAAGCGACGCTGGATGGCTTCGCGGCGCTGGCCTTTGGCGCGACACTTGGCTGGGGCGTCTTGCTCTCGGCGCTGACTGTGTTGTTCTTCCAGGGCACGCTCAGCCTGCTGGCGCGCGCTCTGGCTCCCGCGCTTGGCGCCAACCCTGAGACGCTCACGGAACTGGTGGCGACGGGTGGCTTGCTGCTGGTGGCGATTGGCCTCAAGTTGCTCAACCTGCGCGATCTGCGGGTAGGGAACTGGCTGCCAGCGCTGGTGATGTCGCCACTGCTGGTGGCCGCGCTGGCGCTCTGGCAGTCGCTCATCAAGTGAGGCGCAGATTGCGGCCTTCCTATCCCTGTTCCCTATACCTATTCCTAACGCGGCGCCAACACAAAACGCCCCTCATTCATCGCTGAACAGCATGGAAATGAGAGGCAGAGAACCAACACTCATCGAGGCGCGCAACTGAGTTGTACGGGTTACGAAGGGAGCAAGCCCTGTTCACGCGCCGCACGCTGGGCCGCCGCCTGTGTTTCTTCAGCTACCCGTTGCGCCTTCTGGAGCGTATCGGCGACGCCTGCCTGCGCTGCCGTCTGCACACGTTCCACAAGGGCGTCGCGTGTCTTGCCCATCAGTTGATGTTCTTGCGGCGTCTCCGGCAGCATCAGGCCGATGATGGCCCCGACCGCCAGCGCAGTTGCGCCCACCGCCAGGGGATTCGCATGCAGGGCGTCCTGTAGCCACGTTCCTGCCTGGGCGGCTTGCTGCCCAACCTGTGCTCCAAGCTGGCTTGCCTGCGCGCGCGCCTGGTCTACCACCTGCCCCGCCGCATCCTGCGCCTGAGCGACAAGTTGGCCGGTCGTGTCTTGCGCGCGTTCGGCGATCTGGCCTGCTGTGCCTTGCGCCTGCTGGGCCACCTGGGCGACCTGGCCCTGGGCGCGTCGCAGAGGCGCCTGGGCGACGAACAGTCCCACGCCAAGGCCAATCAACGCCAGGGGGATTGGATTCTGGCGCGCCTTATCGAGTAGCGACGAGCCAACATTCTTGGCGGCGTCTTGTGCGCTATTTGCCATTGTGCTCACACTCCTACTTGCCACTTCACGAACGACCTCCGAGACCTGCTCGGCGATAGCCTGCGGATGCACATGATCGCGCACGGCTCCAATCGCGCTCTGAGCCATATCCTGCGCAAGCGTCTGGGCCTGTGTAGCGACTGCCTGTGGGCGCAGCTTTTCTTGGATGGCGTCGAGCGCCTCGCTCATTTGCTCCCGCGTTTGCGCAATCGAACTGCGTATCTCCTCAGCGCGGGTTGCGTCATTGCTCATACGACTGCTGCCTTCCTCACTTTTCTCAGGACTTTCCTCAAGCGCCAGGCGCGCTGACAAGCGTCTGCTGGGTCTGGTTGGCGGCTCGCTGAGCTTGCTTTGTGCGGTTTGCCTCGATAGTCTTTCTGACCCGTGCGCTGGTGAGCGGGCGACCTATGCCACGGAGTCGCTGGCCGCCAATCAGAACCAGAATCAGGCCAAGAATCACTGTGGCGCCGCCGACGATGAGCGCCGCCAACCATTGGGCGACAACCAGCGCAATGAGCAAAATCGCCCCGACCGCAAGAGCAAGTACACCGCCGCCAACGACTATTGCTCCCGCCAAGAGCAGCGTGACGCCCGTTCCGGCGCGCGAAACGGCGTGCGAGACCTCAAGTTTGGCCAACTCCACTTCCTGGCTGATCAGCGAGCTGATCCCCTGTGTCAGCGTTTGGAACAGTTCGCCCAGCGAGTGATTCGACGTGTCCATAATCTCACCCTTGCCCCTGGGAGGAATTATCGCCCTGGCTCGTGCTCTTCAGGAAACGCGCTCCCAGTAACCCAAGAGCAAACGCGCCAGCGACGAAGACAAGGGGCTGACGCTCGATCAGCCGCTCGGTATCCTTGACCAGATCGCTGAGGGTACTCTTGCGCAGGTAGTCCGATGCCTGATCGATACGCGCTGTGGCGGCGTCGAGGTAGTCGGCAAGCGTCTCCTGATGGTGCGAGCGGAGGCTCTGGCTGGCCTGGCTGGCGGCGTCGGAGAGGGCGGAAAGCCCCTCACCGGCCTGGGTAAGCTGTTTCTGCGCCTGTGTGTTGATCTGTGTGGCTGCCTGCTGGCGGGCCGTATCAACAGTTTCAAGCGTGCGCTGCTGTGCCTGTTGCAAGGCGCTACGCACTGTGTCGCCTACATTATCCAGCGGGCTTGTAGATGTGCTTGGCTGCGTCTGTGTTGGTGTCGCAGGCGAAAGCGCAGTGGATGACGTGGAAGACGTAGACGACGGATATTGGCTTGTGGGATCTCCACTCATATTTCCCTGGTTTCCCAGGGTATCCTGTTGATCCATAGTGTTGTTCTCTCCTGAAGAGCTTGGTGGCGCCTCTGGCGCGTCTCCACCATGAAACGGCTGGAACATGGCGCACACCGGGCATACAGCGCCCGTCACGCTTACTGTGCAATTCTGGCGCCAGCCTGTTTTAGGGAGCAAAGGAGTTTTCTTGGCGGGGAAATATCGCCAACGCTTGCTTGCGCCAGTTGCTTGATTTGGCGCTATTCTTGCTTGGCTTTTTTGGCTTTGGCCGCATCCTACAGCCGCATCACATAGAGAGCAGCCACCTATGGCGATCTCTACACAATCTATACAGCGCTTAGATGGGGTGGTATCAAACACCTATGGAGCAAACACCTATGGAGCAGCCTCATGATGAATAGGAGCAAGAGCGCGCGTTACCCGTTTGCAGAAAGCATCCATTCAGGCGCAGGGACAGGGGATCAGGCGCCGCGCGTGGCTTCTGGGAGCGCCGGGCCAGCGCGGCCTTCCGCCGGTTCAACAGGGTGGATCAGGATGACCGCGCCGGTTGCGCCGGTAGTCTACCCTGGCTTGCCGATGGAGTTTCAGCCGTCGCGCTGGCGGACTGAGCAAGAGTATCAAGCGATGCGGCGACAGGAGCTTCGTCAGGCATACGCCGGATGTATACGGGTGGCGTACGACCGGTTTCTCAATCATCCCGAATGCCAGGCGACCTATGTGCGCTTTACCGCGTGTTCAGTCCAGACACCGGAGCAGGCAGAGTTGGCTAGCGAGATGACGCATCATAAGGTCAGCAAGCTCCTGAGTGTGTTGCGCTGGCGTGTAACGCCGCTCATCATGGATGTGGCCGACCTGATAGTGGGAGCAGCGGCGACGCAGGAGTGGGAGCGCGCCGTCAACCGGCTGCTTGGCAGCGTTTGCTATGCGCCAGGTGAGATGACATATCTGTTTGGCCAGTATGATTCTCAGCAACGCCCAGAAAGCGCTGAAGCAATCGCGACCTCTGTGCAGTATTTGCGTGCGATACCTCCCGCCGAGGCCCGGCGCTTACGCCATGCCCTCTGGCGGTCACGTGAGGAGGTTGAGGAAATCTTGTTTGTGCTCTGGGCCGAGGCGCAGCACGCCGCGCAAACGGTTCGCCTGGCGCCTCAGCCTTAAACACGATTCCCCTTTCCTGTGTGAGGAAGGCGTCAGGTCTTCCGCCTCCCCCTTCCCCACACGGGAAGAGGGCTAATGAAGGGACGATGGGGTAGGGCTCCGCTAGTGTACGCCAGCCAGTGTCGCCTCGCGTCTCTGGCGTTTCGGCTCCTTCACGGATCGAGTAGAGGCGGCCTGCCAGCGCAGGGTCTGGCGTGGTGTGGGCAACCGTTGCGCCAACCCCGTCACCAGCAACGGCAGTGCAAGCGAGGCGTCGGCGGGAACAGTAATGGGGGGCGTATCAGTCTTATCTGTAAGCGCCATCCCTTGCCGCAGGAAGTCGCTCGCCAGCCCGTCGGCGCCCGAAATCTGTGCTACCTCTGATCGAGTTTGCAGCAGTTCCGCCAGCGCCAGCATATCGCCGGTCGCGTCGAGCGTGAGTCGTTTGCCCCGCGCCTGAGCCGCCAGCAGTTCACGGCCAATCAGGCTGACGGGCAGATCGGGCGTGAAGATGGCGATTCCTTTCTGCGCCGCAGCCTGCAACACGCCCTTGCGCGGCACTTGAGTGGTCAGCCGCTCGCCCAGCCGTCGCCACAGCGCGGCGCCCGTCAGTGCTTCGGCCCCCTGTTCATCCGCCAGCGCGGCCAACTCGTCGGCAAGGTAGGTGCGTGTGCGGGCGCGTCCCTCATCGGTCATCTGGCTCAGAGCGCTTGCCTCATCGGCAAGATGCGCGTGCCCGAGCGCCTCGTAGAGATCGGCGAAGAGGTCGTCGGCGCTGGCGATCAGCATATCCACAAAGCCATGCTCGATGGCATACACCAGCGTCTCGCGTAGGCCATCGGCGATGACAGGCGCGGCCAGCGTCAGCGCGATGACGGTTCGCTCATCGCGGGCGGCGCGCTCCCACTGCGCCAATGATTGACCAAGTGTGCGCCCCTGGCCGCCGCTGGCGCTCAACTTATCCAGCAGTCCACTGATCGAGGCGGTGGGATTGATCTGCACAGGCTCGCATACGGGCAAGACACGCCCATCGGGCAGCTTGTGGGATCCGGCTGGCGAGAGCCTGTGAATCGTTGCGCCAGCGCGGGCGCTGAGCGCGTCAGCGCCGTATGTGCCTATATCGGGTGTAACACCGTATTGCGGCCAGAGCATACGCCCGCCCGCAATCTGCGAATCGGTGGCTGGCGTTGATGGGGTGGTGGGCGCGTCTGGCAGGGCAGGCTCATTGCTTACGATTCCAGCGGCCAGCCGCGCCTCAGCAGCGGCGATCAGTTCGTCTGTGGCGCCCAGGCGTCCGTGGTGTGGCCCCTTGAACGAGAGGCCGCGCTGCAAGAGGATACGATCCATCTCGCCAACTGAGAAGGCGTCGCGGATATAGGCGATGGCTAACTCGTGGTCGAAGTTCTTGCAGGAGAAGATGTCGAGCGTGAAGTAGTCAAGCTCTGGGAAGGTGTGGATAGCGATATGGCTCTCGGCAATCACCACCAGACCCGAGACACCCGAATAGGCAGGGTCGGGCGCCTGGTACTCAAACATATAGGGGCCGCCGATCTTGGTCATGCCAATGGCGGTGGGATAGTCATTCAAGACTTGCTCGACGATGTTGCGATCCGCCAGCTTGCGGGTATCGCACCGGGAGCCGTCAATCATCAGGTGGGGTCCGAACATCGGCGTCTCTTTCTCGGCCAGCGAGGGCCAGGAACGGGGTGCGTGCTCATGTAGTCTCATAGGCGAGACGATTGGCACGGCGCCTCAACGCGACGCAGACGCCAGACGCGCTCCCAGGACGCAAATGGTCTGGAGAGGATAGGCGTGCGTCGTCAACTGCCGCCTGTCCGCAGGGTCGCCGGATTGCGCATCGGCTGAGGGCAGACGGTGGAAAGAATGGCGAGCGAGAACACCACACGCTCAGCGCGGCGCTCCGCAGGGGTGGGATGCGTGCGGCCTAAGCCGCTGCTACTCCCATCAGCGTCCATACAATGCCACTTTCTGTGCGTCGAACTCCCTATCCCGCGCATGTCTACATTTGGGGTCGGCGATTGCATATCACATCTGCCAACCGGCGCGGGGAGGCGGCCCGACGTAGCGAGACAACACTCCGGCGGGGAAACGTATGTTTGCCCCAGCAATGTACTATAAGACAGAGCAAGGGCAAACGTCAAGCAAGACAGAAGACCGCATCCCAATCCAAATGAACGTATTCGGGGTCTTGCCCTTGTTGGCGATACAGTTCTTTCCACTCAGCTATCAATTCGTCGCGCTCACGATCCAGGTCGTCCCACTCTCGCTCAAGCGCCTCACGTTCGGCTGCTGTAGCATCTTCCGGCATGCCGCCAGCCATCACCTGCTGCTCATTGTACATAGTATCCTCCTTGTGGCTGTGAGCAAGATAGATCACAGCCACAACTCTATTGCACTATTGAGACAATTGTCAAGCGCCCCCGCAGCCTACACCTCGACCACCAGAGGCAGGATCATCGGGCGACGGCGGTTTTGTTCGTAGATGAAATCGCTGAGTGTATCGCGTATCTTGTTCTTCAGGTAGTTCCAGTCGGCGGTATGGCCGGGCGCCTGGCTATGCTTCATGAACGCCTGGCTCACCCGTGCGCGCGCCGCCTCCATCAGCGCCTCAGATTCCCGTTCGTAAACGAAGCCGCGCGAGATGATGTCTGGCCCGGCCAGCGGTTCGCCCGTCTCGGCGTCCACCGTCAGCACCACGACGATCACACCGTCACTGGAGAGCACGCGCCGGTCACGCAGCACGATCTGCCCCACATCGCCAACGCCTGTGCCATCCACATACACATTGCCGCACGGCGCGTGATCCACAATCTTGATACCGCCCTCAGCCGACGCCTCGATGATGTCGCCATCCTGCGCGACGACGACGTTCTCGCGTGGGACACCCATGCTCACTGCGACGTTTGCATGGTGCGCCAGCATGCGGTACTCCCCATGTACCGGAATCACATAGCGGGGACGCACGAGCGCCAGCATCAGCTTGATCTCTTCGCGGCTGGCGTGGCCGGAGACATGCACCTGGGCCAACCCCTGGTAAAGCACATTGGCGCCCTGGCGCATCAGGTTATCTACATTGCGCGAGACAGCGCGCTCGTTGCCGACGATGGGCGTGGAACTCAGCACGACGGTATCGCCCGGCTGAATCTGCACCAGCCAGTGGTCGCCGTTGGCGATCTTCGTGAGCGCGGAGGTTGGTTCGCCCTGGCTGCCCGTACAGATAATGATCAACTTGTGCGCAGGTGTCTTGGCAATATCGTCAGCCGAGATCAGCACACCGACCGGAACGTTGAGATAGCCCAGTTCAATCGCCATCTGCACGTTGTTGACCATCGAGCGGCCCACCAGCGCCACCTGTCGCCCGTAGCGCACAGCGATGTCAACAATCTGCTGCACGCGCGAGATGAGCGAGGCAAAAGTGGCGATGATCACGCGCCCCTGGCTGTGGCTGATGATCTCGTCAAACGTCTGGCTGATCACCTGCTCAGAGGGGGTATAGCCAGGGCTATCTACACGGGTGGAGTCGCCGCAGAGGACAAGCACGCCCTCATGTCCAAGCTGCGCGAGGCCGCCAATATCGGCGTGCAGACCATCCACAGGCGTGAAGTCAAATTTGTAGTCGCCGGTATGGACGACGTTTCCGGCTGGTGTGCGGATGACAACCGCCACAGCGTCGGGGATGCTGTGGTTGATGCGCAGGAAGCTGACGGCGCACGCCCCTGCATTGATTGTCTCTCCCGGCGTCACCTCGCGCAGGGTGGCGTGATCGAGCACGCGGCGCTCACGCAGCTTAACGGCTATCAGTCCCAGGGTCAGCTTGGTGGCGTAGACGGGAGGATAGCCCAACTGCGGCAGCAGATAGGGCAGCGCGCCAATGTGATCCTCATGGCCGTGGGTAATGAAAAAACCTCGGATGCGGTCGAGCTTATCGGCGAGGTAGGTGACATCGGGGATCACCAGGTCAACGCCCAGCATCTCCTCGTCGGGGAACATCAGGCCCCCGTCAACGATCACGATGTCCTCGCCGTACTCGATCGCCATCATGTTTTTGCCGATCTCGCCCAGGCCGCCCAGTGGCGTGAAGCGGATTGGCTGAGACGCCTGTGTGCTTTTTGCGCGTGTCGCGGGGATGGGGCGGCTGGCTGGCGCCCTTTGGCCGCGTTGCGTCTGTGTTGGCTGGTTCTCCTTATCCGGTTGGTTGGCTTGATACGCTTGGTTTGGTTGGCCGGGAATATGTGGCCCTCTGCGTGTTCCCATACGGTAGACATTCCTTCTGGCCGTGAAGGGGATTCTCCACGGCGATAACTGTTTGCCTCTATTGTTCCTCCCCATACTTGTGGGGGTGGGTGAAACGTGATGGAAGTTGATTCTTTTGTTGCGCATTCTCATCGTATAGTGTCGGCTGATCGGGTAGGACTTGTCAACGTGGCGGGCCAATTGGGCGGCGGGTTGTGAGGCGCCTGATCTTTGCGCAATCGAGAAGTACCGGAAGTACCCACAGAACATTGGCCTAGGAATGGCCGTTATAGATTGATGGGATGGCGCAAACCCAATGAGGATAAAGGAGAACATATCATCATGATAAAGATAAAACATGTCCCGCCTGACATATCTGAGATACAAGACGTACAAGAAAATCAACACACTGCGGCGCTGGCCTTCCGCTCATGGTGGGCGCCCTATGCGATGGCGCTGCGTTGGACGATAGCAGGGGCGGTTGTGCTGATTGCCGGCGCTGAGATCAGCGCCGCGTTCCTGCGGGTTCCCTGGGCGAACGCGCCGATCACCGATGTCATCAGTGAAATTGATGGGATTGGCCTGGGACGCGAGGTGGCGCTCACCTTCGCGTTTATGCTGGTGGCAATGGCGCGCAGCCTGGGGCGCGGCAAGCGCCATGCCTGGTGGCTGACACTTACCCTGCTTGGGATCGCGCTCTGGGGCGCCATTGCTCAGCATGAGCCGTGGGCGTCGTTCTTGCTCTTGCTGGCGCTATGCCTGGCGCTGCTGCTGCTGGCCCCACTCTTTTCCACCCGTAGCGATCCGCAGATCGCCGCACGCGGCTATCTCTTTCTGGGGCTTGGCCTGCTGCTGATCATCAGTTCGACAAGCCTCCACTTGCTGGCGCGCTGGCGACTATTTGGCGATATAGATGATCTGGCGCGCCCGTGGGTGATTGCCTTGCATGTGGTCGCGTTTTGCGCGCTCGGCTATGGATTGCTTGCAATTTTGCGCCCCGCGCTCGCCCGACGTGACCGCCGCGCCGCCCGGCATGCGCTGCTCGCCAGGGCGCGCCAGGTGGCAGAGCAATGCGGGCGACAGACGATGACCTATTTTACACTGACCGCCGATAAAACGCTCTTTTGGTCGTCCACCGGATCGAGCTATTTGGCATATCGGGTCATCCAGGGGGTTGCCGTGATGTTGGGCGATCCTATTGGCCCGCTAGAGGAACACGTCGCGCTGCTGGCCGCTTTTACGCGCTACTGCCGCCGTCAGGATTGGACGGTGGCTATCTATCAGGCAAGCGAAGAGTGCAAGCGCATCGCCACAGCGCAGGGGATGATGGCATTCAAACTGGGCGAGGAGGCGATTGTCTCATTGGATTGCTTCACTCCCGCTGGAAAGATCGGCGCGCCAGTGCGCCATATGGTCGCACGCGCACGGCGCGCCGGAGCCACTGTGGATTGTTGGCAGGGCGTCTCGATTCCCGCAGAGGTGTTCGCAGGGATGAACGAGGTTTCGGCGCAGTGGTTGAGCGAACGGCAGGCGCAGCGACAGCTTCGCTTCAGCATGGGACGCTTCCCCGAAGATTGGTCGCCCGATCTGCTGACGGTGGTCGCGCGTGGCGCGGATGGGCGCGTGCTATCGTTTCTCACCTGGACACCCCTCTACGCCGCGAATGGGTGGGCGCTTGATGTGATGCGCCGTGGCGAACTGGCGCCTCCGGGTGTGATGGAACTGATGCTGACTGAGGGGTTTGCCTGGGCGAAGGCGCACGGCTACGCGCATATGTCGCTTGGGCTGGCTCCGCTGGCCGGGCTGGCGGGCGCCCCCGACGACGCCGACACGATGGAGCTGGCGGTTTCCACTGGCGCACATGATGCGGCCACACATCTCATCACGCTCATCGAAAGGAGCGCTGTGGCGCTCCATCGGCGGGGATTGCTCCTCAAAGACTATCGTTCGCTCTATGCCTTCAAGGCAAAGTTTCAGCCGAAATGGGAAGCGCGCTATTTGCTGCTGAATGAACCACAGGCGGCGGCGCAGGCGCTCGCAGGGATTGCGCTGGCGCATGGGGTCAGTTGGCGGAGCATCGGGCGTAACTGCGCAGGAACTGTCTCAGAGTGGGGGCGACGCGGGGCAAGGCGCCTCCTTCACACCGGCCTGGCGAAGAAGCCAGAAGCGGCGAATGCGCCCGAGACGCTTGCCTCATAGGTCAAAGGCGCCAGGGGTGGCAAGTGAAAACATACCGCTTGCGTAGACGCCCAGAGCATGGTACGCTAGGCAAAAGCTATGATCACGGGGTATGCAATGGCGTCTACCCTGATTATGCTGCCTAGACACAGGAAACGCAGGAGTACCTCATGCTCACGGTACGGCAAGTTTTGGCAATGGATATTTTTGCGGGCGCCTGTGTTGTCGCAGGGGAGGCCGGTCTCGACCGCGAAGTACGTTGGGCGCATCCGGTGGATATTCCCAAGGCGAACGAATGGGTGCGCGAGGGCGAGTTGTTGCTGACCACGCTCTATGGCTATCGTGATGACCCCCTCGCCCAGAGCGAACTCTGTGCGGCGCTGGCGGCAAAGGGGCTGGCGGGCATGGTGATTGCCATTGGCAGCGACTACGTGAGCCATGCCCCGGAAGCAATGCGGCAGGCCGCCAACGAGGCCGACTTTCCGCTGATCGAGCTTCCCTGGGATGTGCGCTTCGAGGATGTGGTGCGGGCGGTCTCCGAGCGCATCATCAACGATCAGTATGAACTCTACAAGCAATCGCTTGAGATCCACCGCACGCTGACCCGCGTTGTGCTGGATGGCGGGTCGCTGCAAGATGTGGCAAGCGAGCTATGCAAGCTGTTGAACCGCCCGGTCGAGATGGATGACATCTCGTTTGGCGTGTTGGCTATCGCCACCAACGCCGACAGCGAGATTGACGAGACCCGGCGGGTTTCCATGAAATCAGGGCGTAGCTCGACTCCCCTGCTTGATTATCTGCGGCGGACCGGCGCGCTGGTGAAGGCGCGCACAACCCTCGCGCCCGTGCGCATCGATCCAGATGAACAGACGCGCGCCCTGGGGATGACGCTGGCGCGCATTCTGGCGCCCATCGTCGTCGCTCGCACGATCTACGGCTATGTCTGGGTCATCGCCAGCGGGCGCGATCTCGAGCCGCTCGATTTCCATGCCATCGAGCATGCTGCCACCGTCGCCGCGCTGATCCTCTTCCGCGATCAGACCGCCCATCAGGCCGAAGAACGCGCCGAGAGCCGGGTGATCAGCCGACTGCTTTCCGAAGACGTGCGGATTGATAACACCCTTCGCGAGGAGGCCGCGCGCTTCCGGCTGCGTATGGAGGCGCCACATGCGGTGATGGTGGTAGACCCCCACGAAAATGAACTGGCTACCATCGAGACGGCGGCGCGCAACAGCGCACGGCGGGCGGGCGGCGTCGCTGTGGTGGGCGAACGCGCCGGGCGTGTCACGCTTATCGTGGAATGTAGCCGCGCCGAGGGAATTGACGAGTATTGCAAACGCCTGTTGGCGGAGGCGCGTTTCTTCCCGTCGCCCATTCGCATTGGCGCGAGCGCCCTGCATGATGGCGCCGGTTCGCTGCGCCGCGCCTACGACGAGGCGCTGGAAGCGTTGGCGCTCTTGCCTGCGCTGGGCGCCAAGCGCCAGGTCGCTCACTTTGACGAGCTTGGCCTGCTGCATTGGCTCAACGCGCTGCCGCCCGATGCCTTCGCCGAAAACTCGTATGCGCGGCGGTTGCAGCGGCTGGCCGAGAGCGACCGCGCCCGCGACGCCGACCTGTTGCACACGCTCGAAGTCTTCCTGGAGTGCGATGGCAATGGGGTGCGCGCGGCGGAACGTCTGATCGT
>Ga0070737_10001347_pt1 | contig 35799 bp, 29 predicted proteins | sample Coa_R1_10_FD_66438 | JGI IMG/M metagenome (GOLD analysis project Ga0070737, IMG submission 66438) | Surface soil microbial communities from Centralia Pennsylvania, which are recovering from an underground coalmine fire - Coalmine... | ecosystem: Environmental > Terrestrial > Soil > Unclassified... | reverse complement strand
ACGTCGGCAAACGGCACCACCCGCGTGCCGCCGAGCTGTAACAGGCGACCGCCTTCCAGCGCGCCCGCCATGTAGTGGCCGGTCGAGCCGGTGCCCACCAGTGAACCCAGCGCACCCAGTTGCAACAGGCGCTGCATGTCCTCGCGGTACCAACCAGTGGCCACTTGTGCGCTCGCGTACCACGGCCCGTTCACCAGCCCGCCGTACAGCGCAACGTTGTTCATCCACGTGCGGTTGTGGTCCCAGGCCGTGTCGAGTTGACCAAAGCCAAGGCTCTGTCCCGCCGCAAACCCGAACAGCGCGTGAGTACCTATGCGCATATCGGCGCCGGCCATCCCGCCGCTGCTGCGGAAGGTCGCACCCGCGTAACCGCTGCGTTCCAGGTCGCCCTGCCAGCCGAGATTGCTGTACCAGATCCCGGGCTTCGTACCACCACTCAAGAGATCGTCGAAGTGTTCGGACAGCGCATTGCCGCTGCTGTCAATGCCGTCGAACAGCATCGCCGTGCTGGCCGCGTGCAACTGACCCGAAAGACTTTGGAGCGTCGCCTGCGCCACCGCCGGCGTCGCGCTGTGCTGGATCGCACCGGCGCCTTCCAGCACGTCCGGCGCAGGCGTCCCGCCGGAAGCCAGCGTCGCATTGAGCGTGTCGAACCCGCTCTGCACCCGCTGCGCCGCCGACACCGATGCCGGATCGACGATGCCCATCGAAGCCGCAGCGACGGTGATGCTGAGGCCGGTGGTGTCCAGATACACGTCGTTGGGACCGTACCCAATGGTCGTCGACGTGAACACCACGCCCGGATCCTTGACCAGACTGCTGAAGGTGCCGCTCACCCCGCCCGTGGCGGTGAGCACATCCGTATGCGTGTTGGCGACATACCCGGAATCGGCGCCGGTCACTTCCAGCGTCCCACCGTTGAGCGTCGCCGTGCCGGTCACCGCAAGCGCGCTGCCCAGGCTCACCGCCAAGGTACCCGTGGAAGCGTTGGTGAAGTTGCCGCCTACCGTCGTGTTGCTGCCGTTGCCGCCGTGGACCGCGACCCTGCCGGAGTTGGAAAGATTGCCTGCCACACCGGGCACGCCATCCAGCGTGCCGCCGGCGACCGTGACATCTCCCGGCAAAACGGCCATTGCCTGCAAGGTGCCTCCACTGATCGTAGTGCCGCCGGTGTAAGTGTTGGTTCCGGACAGCACCAGGGTCCCTGAACCAGTCAAGGCCAACCCACCCGAGCCACCGATGTTGTTGCCGAATGTCGACGTGGTGCCCGAGGGTAAATTCGCCTCGAAGGTGCCAAACGCGAACTGCGCTGGACCTTTGACCGCAGCCGCCGCGTTGATCATCCCCCAACCGTAGGTGCTGTTGGGGCCAGCGGTACTGCCGGGAGCGAGCTTGCCGGTCGAAGGATCGATGGGCGTCGCGGTGGTCAGGATCGTGTCGCTCATGTTGGCGGCGCTCATCCACGGGAACGCCTGCCACACCTGCGCGGCGACGCCGCTCACCACCGCGGCGGCGGCCGTGGTGCCGTGCCCGACGCCGCCCGAGTACTCGCCCGGAATGCTGGGGAATTCCACCTCGCCCGGCGCACTGAGGCACCAGTTCGCGGCTACGCCGCAGGCATTGGAAGGCGCATCCGAGCCCTTGTAGAGTCCGTCGACATTGCCGTTGCTGTCGATGGCGACATTGACGACGGCGAGCCAGTTCGGCTGGAAACTCGGTATCCAGTACGGCAGACCTGCCTGGTCCCAGGGCTGCGAGGCGCCGCTGCTGCCGGCCGCCCATACCAGCAGGATCCCGGCGTTCACGGCAGGTTGGTAGATCGACTGGGTGGCAGCCAGCCCGGAATCGCTTTGCGCATTCCCCGAGCCGAACGATGCGTTGATGATCTTGACGTTCTGCGAGGCGAAATCGCTGAAGTTGGTACTGGTGACCGGACAATCGTTGGCACCCCCGACGCCGCATACCTGCTCGAAGTACAGGCTTGCGTCGGGCGCAACACCGCCCGGAAACGTCTTGTTGTTGTCTGCGGGCAGGGTGCCGGCCGCAAGGCCGCCCAGGATGTCCGCAGCCACCGTGCCGTGGCCGGATGTGTCGTTCGGCGTTTGCGAACCGCCCGAAATATAGCTCTTGAACCAGGTGATCCGCCCCTGCATTGGCGGCGTGGACGGATCGACGCCCGAATCCAGGATTCCGACGTTGACACCCTTGCCCGTGAAACCTTCCTGCTGCGCCTTCTGCGCGCCGGTCGGAATCAGGTGGTTGTACGCAGGATCATAGGTCGACCCTTGCGGTGGTGGTGGCGGTGGCGGCGGGGGTGGCGGTGAAGGGGCGTCAGAACGCACCGCACCGCTGCCGCCACCACCGCAGGCGGTGAGGTAAATGGGAGCCGTGGCAACGATTGCGGCGGCCACGGCCAATGTCAGTACGCGCTTGCGGCTGTGATTCATGTGCGGTGCTCCCTGTTGTCGTTTCAATACTCCGCTGTGCATGCCCGCTGCGACCGCGTCGCAGTCTTCCACAACATCGAAGGCGATAACGAAAACACAAGCAGGACCGAGCGACACACCCCTCTCAAGTCCCGGGCCAGGCAATCACCCTGTCGTGAACTGGCACGCTTGCGGATACCACATTACCGGAAATGCGTGATGGCGGCGTGATGGCCGCTGAATGCGTTTTCTTGGGCACCGGCCAGTCTTCAAAACATATGCCGCTCGATGCCCAGGTGCGCCATGATCTTGCTGCCGATTTCTTCGATCGAGGTGTGCGTGGTATTGAGCGAAGGTATGTTTTCGCGCCGGAAGATCCGGTCGGCCAGCACCAGTTCGTGCTTGCAGCGGTCGAGCTTCGCGTAAGCGCTGCCCGGCCTGCGTGCTTCGCGTACCTGCGCAAGCCTGAGCGAATCGATCGTGAGTCCATACAAGCGGTTGCGGTAGTCCTCGAGGCGTTTGGGCAGGCGATCGTGCTCCAGGTCTTCTTCCGTCAACGGGTAGTTGGCGGCCTTCACGCCGTAGTGCAGCGCCATATACAGGCAGGTCGGCGTCTTGCCGACCCGCGACACGCCCACCAGCACCACGTCGGCCTGGCTGTAGTCGATGTTCACGCCGTCGTCGTGCGCCAGCGCGTAATTGGTCGCGTCGATGCGCGCTTCGTACTGGTTGAAATCGACCAGCCCGTGCGCGCGGTTGATCGCGCCCGAGCGGCGCGCGCCGAGTTCGAGTTCGAGCGTGCCGATGAACGGCGCGAGCACGTCGATCATCAGTGCGCCGGATTCGGCGATGATTTCGCACAACTGCGGATCGACGACGGTATTGACCACGATCGGCCGCTCGTCGTTCTGCGCATAGACGGTCTTGATGCGCAGCGCCGCAGCCTGCGCCTTGTCGGGCGTGTCCACGAAGGCGATGCGATGGCCTTCGAACTTCACACCTTCGAATTGCGCGAGGATGGAGTTGCCAATCGTCTCGGCGGTGATGCCGGTTGAATCCGAAACGAAAAAGACTGTCCTGCGACCGTTCATGGGAAGCTCCGTTCGAGCGGGCAGTTTATCGGGCGCTTTCCGATCTGCGCCGTCAGCGCCGTAGCGTCACGTCGATACCCACCCAGAACGTGCGTCCCGGCGCGGGCTCGAAGCTCCCGCCGTTGGCCTGATCGACAATCACCGAACCGATGTAGCTGTGGTCGAACAGGTTTCCGATGCGTACGTAAGGCGCAATCTGCCGGCGCGCGGTGTTGAACACGTAGCCGGCGTTCACGCCGGCGATCGCGTAACCCGGCGCCACCAGCGTGCCCGCATCGTCCGCGCTGACCGCACCGGCGGCGTCGATCGTCGCCCCCGCGTGCCAACCCAGGTTGCCACCCCAGCGCAACCCGGCATGAAGCAATTGCCGCGGCGTGCCCGGTATGCGGGTTCCTGCTGCCACTTCGCATGCTGTCGGCGCGCTGCAGTCGCTGAACGCGTTGCTGAAGCGCGCGTCGAGATAGGTGTACGCGACATCCAGTTGCCAGAGGCCGCCCAATGGCTGCTGCAGGCCGAGTTCGGCACCGCGCCGGCGCGAGGCGCCGACGTTCTGGTAGATCGTGCGGCCGCCGAAGCTGGATAGCACCGCGATTTCGTCGCGGGTATTCGCCTCGAACAACGCGAGATCCAGCCGCCCGCCGTCGGCAAATTCCCATTTCGAACCGATCTCGGCGTTTTTCGATCGTGCCGGCCTCAGATCGAAGTTCAGTCCGCCCGCCCCGTTCGGGCGATAGCCGATTTCGCTGAAGGTCGGCGTCTCGAAACCGTTGCCGTACGACGCGTACAGGTGCCAATGCGGCGCTGCGCGGAACATCAGGCCCGCCACGGGGTCGGTCGAGCCGTACGCGACGTGCCCGCTGTCGTTCGGATTGTTGGATGTCACGTAAAAATCCGTGGAACCGAAGCGCACCACGCTGTGACGCGCGCCAAGCGTCAGCGACCAACGGTCGGCGAAGCGCCAGGTGCCCTGCGCGTATTGCGCGAGATCGTAAACATTGTCCTGTTCGTCGCGCCGCAGCGCGCCGACCACGCCGAGCCTGATTCCGGAAGGCGTGTCGCCGACGAAGTTGTCGTAGCCATTGCGATGCTGGTCCTCGCGGTCGTAGGCGATGCCCGCCGCGAAATCGAGCGGCCGGCCCGCAAGAGCGCCCTTCCACGTCCAGCGCAGGTCGGTTCCGCTGTAGATCGAATAGAGATCCACCACACCGCCCGAGCTCAAGGGATTCTTCTGCGCGATGGGCGGAACGGACAGGAACTGCTGCACGCCGCGCTGCCCGTAATACACGAGCGCGCGGAGGCTCTGATGCTCGCCGACTTCCTGCGTGTACACCACGCCGCCCTGCCACTGGTGCACGCTCTTGCGCGTGTTGAATTCGAGCGCCGACGGCGCCGCCTGGCGTGGATCGGCCTGATATTGCGCCCGGGTCAGGCCCTGCGGATCCTGGGTCTCGGGCAATGCAACCGTGTTGAGCAACACGGTCAGCTTGCCGCCCGACCCGATCCTGAGGTCGAACTTTGCGTTGCCGTTGATGCGTTCGGCGCGACTGTGGCGGCGAAATCCATCCGCGTGGAATTCGGACAAATCGAGGTTGTAGCCGAAACCGCCGTGGAGACCGCGCGCACCGAAATCCGTGTTCCAGGCGCCATAACTGCCGGCGCCGAAACGGCCGAGCAGTTCCGGCGGGTTGCTGCCGTCGGCGGTGAAGATCTGGATCACGCCGCCCGAGGAGTTGCCGTACAGCGCGGAGAACGGACCGCGCAGCACCTCGATGCGGTCGGCCGATCCGAAATCGAAATTCGATACCTGCCCCTGCCCGTCCGGCATGGTCGCCGGAATGCCGTCGGTGTACAGGCGCACGCCGCGCACGCCGAAAGTCGAGCGCGACCCGAAGCCGCGGATCGAAATCTGTTCGTCCTGCGCATAATTCTGGCGATCGCGCGCCAGCACGCCCGGCACTCCGCGCAGGTATTCCGACGCATTGATGCCGGGCGTATCGGCATCGGGGCCGCCGACCTTCACCGCGGTAATCGATGCCGGCACGTCGAATGCGGGTTCCGGAATGCGCGTCGCGGTCACGACGATCGTCGGCAACGAACGCGGTTTCGATCCGGATGCCGAGGTGGACGACTGTGCCGGCGCATCCAAAGGCAGCGCAACCGCAACCGCGCATAGCGCGGCGGCCATGGCGCGGGCACGCCTCGGTTGCCCCCTTTTCCTCATCGGGAGAGCGGACCCGATCCAGCATGCTGTTGCAAATCGCGCGGACACCTCAGGATCAGCCTCCCTCGTCATCGAAGCCGTAGCGCAATCCAACGAACCAACCGCGCGGCGCACCGGGAGCGACGAACAGAGTCGGGGTGCCCGGTCCCGTGGAGTCGATCAACCGAGCCGACGTATCGAAGACGTTGTCACCCAACTTGCCACTGACGAAATATCGATGGTCCAAGACGTTCTGCACTTGCGCGAACAGGGTCAGTCTCGCTGCCGGATGCCAATGCAGGTCCAGATCCAGCAACGCATAGCCGGGTACCGGACCGTGTATGTCCTGGTTGTTCTCGTCGCCGATCGCGTACTGGTCCGAATACGCACGCAGGTTGCCGCCGAACGACCACGCGGGCGTGAAGTGGTACTCCGCGGCCAGGTTGAACATCCGGCGCGGAATACCCGGCAGGCGATCACCCTTGCGCACCTGGATCACGCCGCCATCGGCGCTGGAGTTGTCAACGGCCCGCTCCTCGAACGAGGCGCCGTAGGTCGCCTCGATGAAACCGTAGTTCGCCTGCCACTCCAGCCGTCCCGATTGGCCCCCGATCCCGAGATCCACGCCCTTGCGCAACGTTCTTGGCACATTTGCGAAATAGCCCCGTGAACTGCCGCCGGTGAAGACGGTGAGGATGTCATTGTCGACACGGCTGTAGTACGGCGAGATGTTCCAGCGCAGATGTCCGCCGTCGAGCGTGCCGCGCAACCCGCCGCTGAAGGTATGGGCGACGACGGGTTTCAGCGGCGGGTCGCCGGTGAAGTCGTTGGGCAGCGCGCAGGGCGCATCGGGATTGGCGCACTCGAGCTCGATGGGCGTCGGCGCGCGCACCCCCTCGTCGTAATTCAGGTAAGCGCCGGTATGCGGCGCAAATCGCCAGGTCGCGCCGAGGCTCGGATTGAAACGATTGAAACTGTCGCGGCCATCGATGTCCGGCTCATCGCCCGAAAGATCGGTCACGCTGAGCCGCGTGCGGTTGAAACGGCCACCGCCGGTCAAGTGCAGCCTGTCGGTAAGCGCGAGGACGTCCAGGAAATACACGCCGTAGCTGTGCGTCCCGCTTGCCGCGTTCGTCATCGGATCGAGCGCGAACGGCAGCAGGCCGATCGTGTCGCCGCGCAGCGCTGCATCGTAGGGAAAGAACGCCGGCTGACCAAACTGGTCGAAACGAGTCGTGCCGGCATCCAGGCTCGCGCCGAGCGTGAACTGGTTGTGGAAACGCCCGACCGGACCGACCACCACGATCTGCATCGAAGTTCCATAGCCGCGCGTGTGCACGTTCCCGAGGACGTTCGAAGCGACCACGTTGTTGAGGGTTGCCGCCGGGTCGTGGGGGTCATAGCGCGGTGCCAGCCCTGCGTAATAATAGGTCCCGACCGAACCGGGGTCGAACGGTCCGTCCACGGCATAGCCGAGCGGGCCGTCCGCTGCCGGATCGTAATCTTCGAAATCATTGGTGTTGCTGTCGAAAGTGCGGCTCTGTGAAATGCGCAGGTAAGCGTTGGCCTGCAGCGACAACGCCGGAGTCAATTGGCGCGAACCGCGCAAATTGAACTGGCTCAAGTTGTTGACGAAGGAATCCGGCCAGGTGAATGCGGCCCGCGGAGTATCAGCCCACTCGACGGGCAGGGCCTGGGTGCCGAACAGCCTTGCGTGCGCTCCGGTGTAGCTCAGCGCAACGTCGGTGGCGGTATCGGGTTGCCAATCGCCGCGCACGAACACCTGCTGCACGCGGCTCGACGAGTATTTGCGCCAACCTGTCTCGTAATCGCTGGACGCGCCGGCGTACAAGCCGAATCGCTTGCCGTGGGTACCCACCTCCGCGCTCGCCTGGATGCGTTCCCACGATCCGCCAGATACCTCGGCACCCGCTCCCGGATCGGTGAAGCCGCTCTTGGTGGTCATCACCAGTGCACCGCCCAGCGTGTTGAGGCCGTACAGCGGATTGGAGCTTGGGATCAGCGTGACGTTGCGAATCGCGAAATCGGGGATCGATTCCCAGTTCATCGTTTCGGCGAACGATTCGTTCTGGCGCACTCCGTCCAGGTAAACCGAAATGCCTGATGGTGAACCCAGCAACGGGGACAGCGTGAAGCCGTGGAAATACAGGTCGGCCTGCCAAGGGTTGCCTTGCGATTGCGTGACATTCACGCCCTGGAAGTTCGACTGCAGCAGATCCGTCAGCGACTGCCCGTGGATCTGCTCGATATCGTCCGCCTGCGCGCTTTGCGTATTCAGCGGCACCTGCGAGGCCGGGACGCCCAAGCCGGGCAGCGGCGTCACCCCGATCACCACGATCTCACCCAGTTGCTGGACCGGCGGCGTTGCCAAAGCCATACCCCAGACCACGGCGAGAACCGCCGCACACAATCCCTTGCGGACCACGCGTTGATGCGCATGCATCTCCAGAAACTTCCTTGTTTCGACCGCTACACGGTAGCGCGGAATGCACCTCATCCGCAAAACTGACACGTGCAGTCACATCTTCCGTCAATCCAGGGAAGTCCAGATTTTGTTCGTCATTCCGGGGCCGCCCGCAGCTCTTCGCGGCGGAACCCGGCTGCGTTTGCAGGAGCAAACGCGAACGCCCTCGGCGGCGCGCAGCGCGAGCGCCATGGATGGCGCGAGTCTACCCAGTGACTTTGCTCGTGAACGAGTTACAACAAAGACACTGGGTTCCCGCTTTCGCGGGAATGACGCGAACCAACATTGACCAGAGTTCCCTAATTCAAGTTGTCCCCGTAACGGATCACCGAGCGGATCACCTTGCCTTCATGCATCAGGTCGAAGGCTTCGTTGATCCGGTCGAGCGGCAAGACCCTGGATATGAATTCATCCACCTTCAGTTCGCCCTGCATGTACTTGTCGACGTAGCCCGGCAACTGCGAGCGTCCCTTGACGCCGCCGAACGCGGCGCCCCGCCATACGCGGCCCGTGACGAGTTGGAACGGCCGCGTGCGGATCTCCTGCCCCGCCGCGGCGACACCGATGATGGTGCACTCGCCCCAGCCCTTGTGGCAGCACTCGAGCGCGGCGCGCATCACGTCGACGTTGCCGATGCATTCGAACGAATAATCGACGCCGCCGTTCGTCAGATCGATGATGACTTGCTGGATCGGTCCAGCGTGTTCCTTTGGGTTCACGAAATCGGTCGCGCCCATTGCCTGCGCCATCGGCCACTTGTCGGGATTGACGTCGATGCCGATGATCCGTTCGGCCTTTGCCATCACCGCGCCCTGCACCACCGCGAGCCCGATGCCGCCCAATCCGAACACCGCGATCGTGGAACCGGGACGCACCTTCGCCACGTTCAGCACCGCGCCGACGCCGGTGGTGATGCCGCAACCGAGCAGGCAAACCTTCTCCAGCGGCGCCTTGGGATCGATCTTTGCGACCGAAATTTCGGGCAGCACGGTGTACTCGGAGAACGTGCTGGTGCCCATGTAGTGATGGATCATCCTGCCGTTCTTCGAAAACCGCGAGGTGCCGTCCGGCATTACGCCCTTGCCCTGGGTCACGCGGATTTTCTGGCACAGGTTGGTGCGTCCCGACCTGCAGTATTCGCACTCGCCGCATTCCGGCGTGTACAGCGGGATCACGTGATCACCCTGTTTCACCGACTTCACGCCCGGCCCGACTTCCTCGACGACCGCGCCGCCTTCGTGGCCGAGAATCGCCGGAAACAGGCCTTCGGGATCGGCGCCCGACAACGTGTAGGCATCGGTGTGGCACACGCCGGTCGCCACGATGCGCACCAGCACCTCGCCCGCCTTCGGTTCCTCCAGATCCACTTCCTCGATGCTGAGCGGGTGTCCCGCTTCCCATGCAACGGCTGCACGTGTCTTCATGGTTGGTGTCCTTCGCGCGTTGTGCGCCGGGCGGTCGACGCCCCATCGAGGCCCGCGCGACGGGCGCGCATCCGCTTCTGCAGTGATTTGCGATCCGCGACCGACGAGTGTTGCACATTTGAAACGCACGTGCTGCGTCCGAAAGGCATTCAGCGTTTCAGCTTGTCACCGCAGGTGTCGCCCGCGAGAATGGCTGTTTCACGGGCAGCTCGCCCACGCATATGGAGATCGACGTGACCGAACTCGTCCTGTGGCTGGATCAACTCCGGATGAGCGACCTTGCCAAGGTTGGCGGGAAGAATGCCTCGCTCGGCGAGATGATCGGCAACCTTGCGAAACTCGGCGTGTCGGTGCCGGGCGGATTCGCCACCACGGCCGAAGCGTTCCGCAAGTACCTCGAAACGAGCGGTCTGGCCGCCAAGATCCAGAAGCGGCTCGCGACATTGAACGTGGAAGACGTCAACGCGCTGACGGCGGCTGGCAAGGAAATCCGCGGCTGGATCGTGGATACCAGGTTGCCGAACGATCTCGAACAAGCGATCCGTTCCGCATACGAAAAACTCTGTCGCTCCTCCGGCGGTGAAAATATCCCTGTCGCCGTGCGTTCCTCCGCAACGGCGGAGGATTTGCCGGACGCATCGTTCGCCGGCCAGCAGGAAACGTTCCTCAACGTGACCGGCATCGAGGACGTGCTGCAGAAGGTGAAGGAAGTTTTCGCGTCGCTGTACAACGACCGCGCGATCGCCTACCGCGTGCACCAGGGCTTCAGTCACGAAGAAGTGGCGCTTTCCGCCGGCGTGCAGTTGATGGTGCGTTCGGATATCGGCGCATCGGGCGTGCTGTTCACCCTCGATACCGAATCGGGTTTCCGTGATGTGGTGTTCGTCACCGCGAGTTACGGCCTGGGCGAAATGGTCGTGCAGGGCGCGGTGAATCCCGACGAGTTCTACGTGTTCAAGCCGACGTTGAAGGCCGGCAAGCATGCGGTGTTGCGCCGCAACCTCGGCGCGAAGCAACAGCGCATGGTGTACTCGGGCAAACCGGGCGAGCGCGTGAAGATCGAAGCCACCCCGGACGACCTGCGCCGCAAGTTCTGTGTCAGCGGTGCCGAAGTGGAATCACTTGCGAAACAGGCGCTGATCATCGAGGAACACTACAAGCGCCCGATGGACATCGAGTGGGCGAAGGACGGCGCGACCGGCAAGCTGTACATCGTGCAGGCGCGGCCGGAAACGGTGAAATCGCGTGCGCACGCGACGCAGCTCGAACGTTTCCAGTTGAACGAGAGGGGCAAGGTGCTGGCCGAGGGCCGCTCGATCGGCCAGAAGATAGGCGCGGGCACGGCGCGCGTGATCCGCTCGCTCGACAGAATGCACGAATTCAAGCAAGGCGACGTGCTGGTCGCGGACATGACCGATCCCGACTGGGAGCCGATCATGAAAAAGGCCGCAGCGATCGTGACCAACCGCGGCGGCCGTACCTGCCACGCCGCGATCATCGCACGCGAATTGGGCGTCCCGGCCGTGGTCGGCACCGGCGACGCCCTGGAGAAGATTCCCGACGGGCATGAGGTCACCGTGTCCTGCGCGGAAGGCGATACCGGCTTCATCTACGACGGCAAGTTGAAATTCGAGCGCATCACCGCCGACCTCGGCGACATGCCGCCCGCGCCGCTGAAAATCATGATGAACGTCGCCAACCCCGAGCGCGCGTTCGATTTCGGGATGCTGCCGAATCAGGGCATCGGCCTGGCGCGCCTCGAAATGATCATCGCCAGCCACATCGGCGTGCATCCGAAAGCGTTGCTGCAGTACGACCAGCAGGATGCGGAAACCAAGAAGAAGATCGACGAGCGCATAGCGGGTTACGCGGGTCCGGTCGACTTCTATGTGGATCGCCTCGCCGAAGGCATCGCCACCATCGCGGCGTCGGTGTATCCGAAAACCGTGATCGTCCGCATGAGCGATTTCAAATCCAACGAATACGCGAACCTGCTCGGCGGCGGCAAGTTCGAGCCGCACGAGGAAAACCCGATGATCGGGTTCCGCGGCGCGTCGCGTTATGTGGACGATTCTTTCGCGGAAGCGTTTGGCTTGGAATGCAAGGCGGTCAAGAAGGTGCGCGAGGTGATGGGCCTCGACAACGTGTGGGTGATGATCCCGTTCATCCGCACGCTGGGCGAGGGCCGGAAAGTCATCGAAGTGCTGCGCACCAACGGCTTGGAACAGGGCGCCAAGATCAACGGTTCGCAGCCGCTGAAAGTGATCATGATGTGCGAGGTGCCTTCGAACGCGCTGCTGGCCGAGGAATTCCTCGACGTCTTCGACGGCTTCTCGATCGGGTCCAACGACCTCACGCAATTGACATTGGGCCTCGACCGCGACTCCTCGATCGTCGCCGGCCTGTTCGACGAGCGGGATCCGGCGGTGAAGAAACTGCTGTCGATGGCAATCAAGACCGCGCGCGCCAAGGGCAAGTACGTCGGCATTTGCGGGCAAGGTCCGTCTGATCACGCCGACCTCGCCGAATGGCTGATGGACCAGGGCATCGAATCGGTCTCGCTGAATCCCGATACCGTGGTCGACACCTGGCTGCGACTCGCGAAGCACAAAGGCTGACGGATCGCCTGCGCGCAGGTACCTGCAAAGCGCATCGCAGGAGCGAGTCCTTCGACAAGCTCAGGACAGGCGTGCTCGCGACCGGTGCTGTTTTGATCGGGACGACGTGCGCCAGCCGTGCCACAATACGGCGGCCTTCATCACGTGCAGGGGACGAAGATGCGCGCTTGCCGGCTGCTCCCGTTGCTGTTGTGCCTGATCACCTCGCCGGCGCTCGCGGCGCCGCGACCGCAAGCGCCGGACCTGCAAGATCTCGATGGCTACGTCCAGCAGGTGATGCACGACTGGCAGGTCCCCGGTCTTGCGATCGCGGTGGTGAAGGAGGGCAAGGTGGTGCTGGCGCGCGGCTACGGGGTGCGCGAGCTCGGCAAGCCCGGCAAGGTCGATGCAGACACCTTGTTCGACATCGGTTCCAACACCAAGCAATTCACCGCCGCGGCGCTGGGCACCCTGGTTGCGGCAGGCAAGCTCACGTGGGACACCCCGGTCGTCGATGAACTCCCGCACTTCAAGTTGCAAAGTCCCTACGTCACGCAGAACCTCACGCTGCGCGACCTGTTGACCCACCGCAGCGGCTACTGCGATCCCGGCGCGGTGTGGTACACCAGCGACGCGGACGACATCATCGAGCGGATGCGCTGGCAGAAACCCGAGTACGGCTTCCGCACCACGTTTTGCTACAACAATGTCCAGTACCTTATGGCGAGCCGTTTCATTCCGGCAGCCACGGGCAAGAGCTGGAACGATTACGTCGCCGCGCATCTGCTCCAGCCACTGCGCATGACCCGCACGGTCACGACCGACGCGGCCGTCGCGGCGGCGAACGACGTCGCCGCGCCGCACGGGATGGTCGACGGCAAACCCTCCGTAATCCATCGCTATTGGCCGCACAACATGGACACCTTTGCGGCGGTGGGCGGCATCTGGTCGAGTGTCAACGACATGGGCCATTGGCTGCAGATGCTGCTCGCCGGCGGTCATTACGACGGGAAGACCGTGCTCGCTCCGTCGATCCTCCGCGCAATGGAAACGCCACAGATGCTGATCCAGCCCGGCGGCGTGGGCGACGAGATCCGCGCGTGGATGCCCGGCGCACATTTCTACACGTATGGTTTGGGGCTGTTCGTGCAGGATGATCACGGACATCAAGTGGCCTGGCACGCCGGCGACATCGACGGCATGGCTTCGGCGGTCGTGCTGGTGCCCGATGCGCAGCTCGGAATCGTGGTGCTGTCGAACATGAACCAGGCCAACGCGCGCTTTGCGATCGTTGCGCGCGTGCTTCAGACGATGCTTGATCTGCCACAGCAAGATCTCGAGCCTGGATTGCTCGCGCAAGCGAAAAAGGATCAGGCCGAATCCGACGCGATGGAAAAGAAACTGGCCGACACGCGAATCCCTGACGCGAAACCACCACTGCCGCTCAACGATTACGCCGGGACCTGGAAGGACAAACTCGACGGCGTAGCGCGCCTGACGGTCGAGCACGGCCATCTCGTGCTGCGGCTCGGCAATCCGGACTTCATCGGCGACCTCGAACCGTGGCACGGCAATACTTTCAAGGTGACCTGGCGCTACAAGTTCTACGGCGATGACTATGCCACTTTCGACGTCGACGCCATGCGGCATCCGGCATCTCTCAAACTCGAGGAAATGTCGTTGCACTACGAACGGGTGAAGTCTTCGGACGATACGCCGAACAACAGCTCGAAATGACGCCTGCTGAATGAACGCGCCGTCACGTCAACGCGTGCTCGTCCGCTCCGACGCGATCATCCTCGGCGGCAGCGCGCTTTTGATCGCCGCGGCGGGTGTCACCCGTTTCGCGAACGTCGGTTCGATACTCGCATTCGCATGCTCCGGTCTCGCTGTCGCGCTGCTGGCGGCGCTGGTCGGCCGCTCGGTCGAGCAACTCGGCGATCGTTTCGGACCCGGCGCGACCGGCGCATTGCAATCTGCGCTCGGCAACCTTCCGGAACTGTTCATTGCCTTGTTTGCGCTGAAGGCAGGCCTGACGATGGTGGTGCAGGCTGCGCTGATCGGTTCGATCCTTGCGAACCTGCTGCTCGTGCTCGGACTTGCATTCACGGTGGGCGGCCTGCGCCACGGCGCACAGCCCATCGATTCGCAGCGGGCGCGCGCCACCACCGTCCTGATGCTGCTGTCGGTCGCGGCCATGGTGGTACCGTCGCTCGCGAGCTATGTGCATACACCTGCCGCGCCGCACGAGGAGACGATGTCCCTCGCAGTCGCGGTGATCCTGCTGGTGCTGTTCGTGGTCACCTTGCCCGCAGCACTGAAGAACAAGTCCTCCGACGCCGCCGAAACGCACGAACCGCCAAGATGGCCGCTGCCGCTCGCGCTCACGCTGCTGTTCGCGTCGGCCGTTGCCGCCGCATTCGTGTCGGAATGGTTCGTGCACGCGCTGGAACCGGCGATGCGCAGCCTGCACATCTCCGATGCGTTCGCAGGTCTCGTGATCATCGCGATCGCAGGCAATGCGGTCGAGAACGTCGTCGGCATCCAGCTCGCCGCGAGGAACCGCTCCGAATACGCGTTTTCGGTCGTGATCAATTCGCCGCTGCAGATTGCGCTGGTGCTCGCGCCGGCGCTGGTGATCCTGTCGCGATTGTTCGGCTTCACGCCATTGACGCTGGTTTTCCCGCCGATGCTGGTGGTCACCGTCGCGATCGCGGTGCTGGTCACGGCGTTCATCACTTTCGACGGCGAATCGGACTGGGGTGAAGGCGTGACGATGCTCGCCCTGTACGCGATCATCGCAACCGCCTTCTGGTGGGGCTAGGAACCGGATTTCCTTTGCATGCCTGGTCCTGCCACCCTGTTCTGCGGCATGCTGTTCGGCGCCATCGGCGTCGGGTACTTCGTGTACGGCAAGCGGCAAGCCGCGATCATGCCGCTCGTCTGCGGGATCGCGCTGGTGGCGTATCCGTGGTTCGTTGCGAGCGTGCCGTGGCTTATCGTGATCGGCCTGATCCTGATGGCAGTCCCGTTCTTCGTGCGTTACTGACAGTGACGGATTCGACGAGCGACGTGGCCTTCGACAACCGCGTTCGCAGTCCTGCGAACGAAGTCCGGTCCGCGTCGAGACGCAAACCGGACCTGATTCAGGTACTTCAAAGCCCTGACGGGATGATCATCCGGCAAAGTGCCGACGGCGCCACGCCAGCCAGCCGCACAGCAACACGCCGAAACCGAGCAGCCCGAGGGGTGCAGGCTCCGGGACGCTGGTGATCGGTGGCTGCTGCGTCGCGGCATCCACGTTCAATATGTCGAACGCCCAGAAGTTGCCGCGAGCCGAGGCCGCACCGCGATTGCTGACGTCGCAAAAGCTGGTCGCTCCGCAATTGCTCCAGCCGGAGGTGAAATTCCCATCCCCCTGCCGCGCGAATCCGTTGGAAAGGTACGGTCCGTTGGCGAAGTTGTTGTATTCCATCACCGCTACCGTGTAGTTGCCAGGATCCAGAAGCGCGCTGAAATACGTGTCCCAGCACGCGCCGGTCAAAGCGTCTGCAGCAACGTAGGAACAGCCGCCATCGTCGTTCTGGTCGATGTACTTGCCGGTGCCGTCGAACAGCGCCAGGATCGGATCGAAACCGCCACGCGCAATGGTGTCACCGGCAGCGTTGACGCCGCCGGCGTAGCTCCAGGTGCGCAAGATGACCTGCGACTGGCTGCCCACCGTGAAGTTGAACAACTGGACGTCGGAGTCGTGCCCGAACGTTCCCGTGAACGAATAATCGCTGGTCGTGGCTTGCGCGGTGCCTGCGGCGAATATGCCGCCCAGCACGAGCGCGCCGAAGACGCCGAACGCCGTGCGTGCCAATTTCCTGATCATGTTTTCCCTCCCGGTGAGTTGTGGTCCCGGACCGCGGAGCTACGGAAGCAAGTCTCATGCCGAAGCGGTAATCCACTTCAAATTCAAAAGCTTGAGACAACGTGCCATGCATCGACGTGTCAGAAAGATTGCAGAAATGTAAAGGTTCCCGACGGCTTGGTTCGATTGCTGCTTCATATCGGTGTCGAACGTGGTGCCGCGTCCCGACGGACCGAACTTGCACGCGATGGCCGAGCGGCGATGGCATCGGCGTGCGTTTGTGGCCGACTCGAATGTGTAAAAATGCCCGACAGCCAGGCCGACTTCGGCTCGGCCCTGCTCGCCTTCGCGCATGACGAGCGCCATGCTTTCGCGGTCTGGCTGTTCATCGCAGGCGCGGGTTTCGGCCTCTCCAGCGGCGCGGCCGGCGTGTTCGTGACGCAGGCCGTCGGCCAGAACCGGACCGGCATCGTGAACGCCTTCAACAGCCTCGCACGCCTGGTGATCGGCGGCATCGGTGCGCAGGTCGCGGCCGCGATTCTCAAGTCGCAAGGCATCGCCGGCAGCAACACGCCGCACGAGTCGGCATTCGTCATCGCGTTTGGCCTCTGCGCTTTGCTTGCCGCGGTCGGCACCGGTTGGCACTCGTCGTGCCGTCGAAATCCGGCGCATCGGCGCCCCTGAGCGCGCACCGCCAGCCGTGGGGTTACACTGGCCGGCGCTCTTGTCCGGGTCGCGCAGCATGCTGAAGACATTCACTGTTGTCGTGCTTTTCGTCGTCGGTTCGTTTGGTGGTGCCGCCAGCGCCGCCGAGGCTCAGGCGTATTTCGCGCTCCACGATCTCGGCCATGGCGTGTGGGCCGCGATTTCTCCCCCGAAAAGCAAGGCTGGCGCCAACGCCGGATTCGTGATCGGTCCGGACGGTGTGCTGGTGATCGACACGTTCGAAGATCCGGCGGCCGCCGAGGCCATGCTGGCCGCGATCCGCACGAAGACCAACAAACCGATCCGCTACGTGGTCGATACGCACTACCACCTCGATCACGTGGCCGGCAACAACATCTTCGCCGCAGCCGGCGCGGTGGTGGTGGCGCAGGCCAATGTCAGGAGCTGGGAACGCACTCAGAACCTGAAATTCTTCGGAGACCGTCCCACCGCAAAACAGAAAACGTTCGTTGCGACGCTGGGACTGCCATCCGTGACCTACCGGCGCGGCATCACGATTTGGCTCGGCGATCGCAAGATCGTCGTGCGGGCACTCGAAGGCCACACCGGCAGCGACTCGACTGTGGTCATTCCCGACGCCAAGGTTGTGTTTACGGGCGACGTCTTCTGGAACCACACCCTGCCCAACCTGATCGACGCCGATACGAAACAGCAGATCGCCAGCAACGACGCCTATCTGCACGATTATCCGGATTACACCTTCGTACCCGGCCACGGTGACGTCGGCGAGGCGGCGGATGTGAGAGCCTTCCGCGATTACCTGGTGTTCCTGCGCAAGGCGGTGGCGGATACGCAGGCAGCCGGCAAATCCGGTGCTGCGCTGGTGAATGCCGTATTGCCGGAACTGACGCACACCTACGGCGGCTGGGGCTGGTTCAAGTACTTCGCGCGCCACAACATCGAACAGGCCGCAGCAGAATTGAAGGGTACCAAGCGCGTACCGGTCGCGGAGCAACCATGAGCGCAACTGCTGTGACCCATCCATCCCTCGATGACATCCGCGCCGCGCGTGAAAAGCTCGATGCTCGTGTCCGCGAGACACCTGTCTGGAACTGGCGCGGCGATGCGATCGCGCGTTCGGCAGGAGCGGACACACAGGTCTTCCTGAAGCTGGAACTCTTCCAGTACACCGGCACCTTCAAGGCACGCGGCGCATTGCTCAATGCACTGGCGCTGTCCGACGAACAAAAACAGCGAGGCGTCACTGCGGTGAGCGCGGGCAACCACGCAATCGCGGTGGCGTTCGCGGCGCGCAGCGTCGGCACCACCGCGAAAGTCGTGATGCCGAAAACCGCCAATCCCGCGCGTGTGGCGTTGTGCCGCACCTACGGCGCCGAGGTCGTCCTGATGGACGACGTGTACGCCGCGTTCACGGAAGTCGAACGCATCCAGCGCGATGAAGGCCGCACGTTCATCCATCCGTTCGAGGGCGAGTTGACCGTCCTCGGCACCGCGACCGCCGGCTACGAGTTGTGCAACCAGGTCGAAACCCTCGATGCGGTGATCGTCCCGATCGGCGGGGGTGGACTGATCGCCGGCATCGCCTGCGCCGTGAAGCAGATGCAGCCGCGCTGCAGTGTGTACGGCGTCGAACCAGAAGGTGCCGACAGCATGTCGCGGAGTTTCGCCGCCGGTTCGCCGCAGAAACTCGAACGCGTGAACACCATCGCCGACAGCCTGGCGGCACCGTATGCGCTGCCGTACAGCTTCGGCATCGCGCGCGAATTCGTGGACACGATCGTGACCGTCTCAGATGACGCGATGCGTCGCGCGATGGGCCTGCTGTTCGCCGACATGAAACTCGCAGTCGAGCCTGCCGGTGCCGCCGCCACGGCCGCGCTGTCCGGACCCCTGCGCGAGCGCCTCGCCGGCCAACGCGTCGGCGTGATCGTGTGCGGCACCAATATCGATCTCACCACGTTCGCGCGGCAGGCGATTCCCTGAACCACGCCGCTTTTTGTTGTGCAGGCTGACGGCGTTTCGGGACTGGATCCGGCGAACTGCCGACGTCTTCCCGCGCGTGTCCGTGCTCGCAACACAACAGGTCAACGAGGCGTGCGCTCCTGAACAAGAAGCGCGCGGTTTCACCGTCCATACACCGCCGCTGTGCTTGTATGGTCTTCGACCGCGGCGCTGTTGCCGCGGCCGTCTTTCGCAGTTCAGGAGTATCCAATGGAAATCAGGGATGTCATGACATCGAATCCGAAATCTTGCCCGTCCAACGCAACCCTCGTGCAAATCGCCGAAATGATGCGCGACGAGGACATCGGCGAAGTGCCGGTCGTCGAGACCGACGGCCAACACCGGAAGCTGCTGGGCGTCGTCACCGACCGCGACATCGTCGTGCGTGCCGTCGCCGCCGGCCGCAACCCCGAATCCATTCGCGCGAGCGACTGCATGACGGCGCCGCCGACCACGTGCAGGGAAGACGGTTCACTGGAAGAATGCGTGAAGAAGATGGCCTCCGAGCGAATCCGCCGGATGCCGATCGTCGATGTCAACGGTGATTTGTGCGGTATCGTCGCGCAGGCAGACCTTCAGGCGACCGACGCGCGCTCCTTGAAGGAACAACTCGGCAACCGCGTCTCGACCCCGCACTGACGCTCGTTTTCGCAAACGCAGAAGCGATCCGTCACGCAGCGTAATCACCCCACTTTCGAATGCGTTTGATGCTTGGCCTTTCGAGCGGCTGCCTTGCCTGGACGCCGCGGCGGCGACGCCGCGGTCCGAGGAAATGGCGTAGAGTCCATCGCAATGCGTGGGCTCCGCGCGCCGTGACCACCATCAGCATGGACATGCCTCGATCCACAGTCGCCGCCGCCGGGAAGCTCGATCGCGCTGACGGCGCCACACGCACGCTCGGCGTGATTGCCTTGATCGGCGTCGCGGTGTTCGCGGTCCTCTGCGGCGCGGCGCAGTTCCTGCGCACCGACTACAACCCGCTGGGCATGCCGCTCAGCTTCTACGTGATCGGGCCGTACGGCGGCATGGTGGAAGCGGCCTTCTACGTGCTGGCACCGGGGCTTGCGGCGCTCGGAATCGGCTGGTATCGAGCGCTGGCACCGCACGCGCGCAGCGCCGCGCCGCTGCTGTTGTTCGTGGTTGCCGGGATCGCGCTGTGCGTCACCGCGGCCGAGTTCACCGACGTACCGGGCCATCCGCCCACGCTGCACGGTCACATCCACGTCATCGCCGCGGGCGTGACGTTCATCTGCGTCACCGTCGCGATGCTGCTGCAATCCTGGCGACTCCGTTTCGACCCACGCTGGCGGGATCGCTTCCGCTCCGCGTTCGTGCTCGCGGCGATCACCTTCGTCGCGCTGTGGGTCTATGCGCTGGTCAAGCCCGTGCCGCGCGGTGTGGGCGAAAAGGTGGTAATCGCATTGATCCTGCTGTGGCTGTGGCGCGCGGCCTGGTGGCTGCTGCGCGGTCCGCTCGCCGCACACAGAGAAGAACCCGACCGCCCGGCGCATGTCTGAAGTATCCGTTCGCAGACGCAAGGAACGCAATGCGATGAACACCAGCCCGATATGTCCCCACTCCGACTCCACCTTCGACGTCGTGCCGGGACGGATCGACCCGCTCGCCCGCGCGCTGGGCGCCCTCATGCTGTTCGGTGTCGCGTTCATCACCGTGACCTGCATTCTGGTGCAGTTCCTGCGCACCGACCTGAACTGGTTCACCACGGCGATGAGCATCTATGTCATCGGGCCTTATGGCCCATGGGTGCGGGCAAGCTTGTACGCACCGGCGCCGGGCATCGCGGCCCTGGGCATCGGCTGGTACCGGTCACTCAACCGGGAGTCGCGCAGCGTGTTCCCGCTGGCGCTGTTCATCGCCGCCGCCGTGGGCCTGTGCATCCTCGCGTCCTACACGACCGACACCGGTTCGAAGCCGGTGACGCTGCATGGCGCCATCCATCAGTGGGCGACCTTCGGCACCTTCGTATGCATTACCACGGCCGCGCTGGTGCAATCCTGGCGCGTACGCAGCGATCCGCGTTGGCGCTTCCGCTTCATTCCCGCGATCACGGTGGCAGCGGTCGCCGTCGTCTACTTCTGGATCTACGCGCTGGTGAAACCGATCCCGCGCGGCATCGGCGAAAAGGTCGTGATCGGCCTGGTCTTGCTGTGGCTGTGGCGCGCAGCATGGTGGCTGGTGGTTGGACCGGCGATCACCGACGGCGAGAGTGTGCGGCGCGACCAGCAAGAGTAAGGTGCGTCGCCACGTCTGCCGCATAATCGCACCATGATGCCTGATCAACCCTCGCCAGCACCCGACAGCACGGCCGTGCGGACCGCCTTGTGGCGGGCGCTGCACGTGCTGGCCGATCCGCCGCCGCACGTGTTCGACGACACGGTCGGCCTGAAGTTGGCAGCCCCGGACGAAGGCTGGCGGGAGCGTCCCGATATGAGCGCGTTCACGCGGCCGTTCCGCGCGTCCATTCTGGCGCGTGCGCGTTTCATCGAAGATCTCGTCGAAAAGCAGACTCAGCACGGCGTCGAGCAATACGTGATCCTGGGCGCGGGGCTGGACACGTTTGCTCAGCGACGCCCGGAGCTCGCGTCGCGCATGCATGTGTTCGAGATCGACCAGCCCGGACCGCAGGCATGGAAACGGCAACGGTTGTTGGATCTCGGCTTCGGCGTTCCACCGTACCTGCATCTGGTGCCGGTGGACTTCGAGGCGGGAGACGCGTGGTGGGAGCGCCTGGCGTCGGCGGGTTTCGATGCGACACGGCCGGCCGTCATCGCGTCGGCCGGTGTCAGCATGTATCTCACCCGCGACGCGATCACGGCGACGCTGCGCCGGGTCGCGGTGCTCCCACCGGGTTCCACCTTCGTGATGACCTTCATGCTGCCTATCGAGCTGCTGGATCCTGAAATACGCCCCGGCGTCGAGCGCGCGGCGGCCGGCGCGAAAGCCAGCGGGACGCCCTTCGTCAGTTTCTTCACTCCGGCCGAAATGCTGGCGCTGGCCCGCGAGACGGGCTTCAAACAAGCGCGGCACGTCCCGGCAGCTTCGCTTGCACAGCGTTACTTCGCGAACCGGACCGACGGGCTGCGTCCGCCCGACAACTCGGAAGAGTTGTTGGTTGCCACGACCTGACGCGGTACGCCGCCGCGCGAGAACGAAGGAGCCCACGCATCTTCACGACTTCTTCTTCTCGCGCTCAGAGTCGCAATCACTGGGGAGCTTTCCTGGAGATCAACTCGCTGGGTGACGCTCATCTCAACGGCCGATATGCTCGCCGAACTCTCCGAAACTTCGGCCACGCAGATGCAACTCGTCTTCACAAAAGGTGCGGCAAATACGATCGTCTGGACGTCCTGCGTGCCAACGGAGCGGCCGAGCGGATCGACTGTCCCAAGCAAAGGATCATCCCGCACGATATGGTGCATTACGTGGTCGAGAGCACGCTGCAGAGGCGCGGTTATCTCACACGCGTGCGCGACGGCAAGCGCGCCGACATGCGCATGCGCGGCGAAGCCGAAAGCGATGGCGTCGAACGGCTCGTGGAGGTGATTCAGGGCAAACCGCTCGTAACGGCGGAACTGTCGCATTAATGTCGTGCTGCTGTCGTATCGCTGTCGTCCTTTCTTCGTTGTCGTGGCAGGAATGATCGATGACGATCGCCACACGTCGGGTTCAACAGGCAGGTGACATGAGAATCAACGCCAAGCTGGTTTCGGAACTTCGGGGGAGACATGCCTGGTCGCAGGACGAACTGGCGACCGCGGCGGGTCTGAACCTTCGTACCGTTCAGAGAATCGAAGCGCTGGGGACCGCCTCCCTCCAATCGGCCAAGGCGATCGCCTCCGCCTTCGACGTTGCACTCGATGACCTGAAATTCATTCCGGAGAAGACGATGAGCCGATACGAATACAAAACGGTGGTGCTGCCGTTCCGATTCGGGATTTTCAAGCAGGGGCTGCCCGATATTCAGTCCGCACTGACGAAAGAAGGCCGCGAGGGTTGGCGGTTCAGGCAACTGGTACTGCCTTCCAGTGACTGGGGCAAATCGGACAGCATGATTGCCATTCTCGAGAGAATCGTCGAGTGACGTTCCGAAAGACAGCTCACCCCAACCGAACACCTTCGATCATTCGTGCTTGTAGATAACCCCGCCCTTCATCACGAACGGCACGTGTTCGATTGCGGTGATGTCCTGCGTGGGATCGCCCTGCACGGCGATGATGTCGGCATCGAGGCCGGGGCGTAGCTGGCCGAACCTGTCCTGCTGGCGCAGGATCTTGGCGTCCACGGCGGTCGCGGCGAGCAGCGCCTGCGCAGGGCGCATGCCGTCCTTCACCATCCACTCGACTTCCTTGTAGTTGGTGCCGTGCTTGAACACGCCGACATCGCTGCCGCAGCCGATGGTGACGCCGGCCTCCATGGCCCACCGAAACGCCTGCTGCGAGGCGCGCATTTCGTCGTTGGGCGGATCACCCGGTTTCCAGCCGCGGAAATACTCGGAATACGCAACCACGGCTTCGAGCGTTGGCAGGTAGGCGACGTGGTGTTTCGCCATCAATTCGAACACTTCGCGCGTGCCGTTGAAACCGTGCTCGATCGTGTCGGTGCCGGCCAGGACCGCGCGCTTCATGCCTTCGGGCGTGGTCGTGTGCATGGACACCGGCAAGCCCAGCGAATGCGCGGCTTCCACCCCCGCGTTCAACTCTTCCTGCGTGAACGTCGGGACCGACCCGTGCGACTTGCCGCAGTGGTAGTCGGCGTAGATCTTGATCCAGTCGGCGCCGTGGCCGGCCTGGTCGCGCACCGCCGCGATCATTTCGGGCACGCCCGCGACGGGAATGCCGCCCTGCGGCAACACCATGTCGGTGCGGAACCCCATCGGACCGGGACCGTAGCAATCCTTCGCGACCGTCGCGCGCGTCGCGACGAACAGGTGCGGCCCTGGTATCAGGCCGTCGTTGATCGCCTTCTGGACATCGACGTCGGCGTAACCCGCGCCTTCGGTACCGAGATCGCGCAGCGCGGTGAATCCGGCCATCAGGGTGTCGTGCACGTGCTGCACCGCCTCGATGGTGCGGTACGGCAGCGTTTCCTTGAGCACCTGATCGTTCCACAGGGTCTCGTTGTACGGGTGCAGGAAGATGTGCGAGTGCGCATCGATCAGCCCCGGCATCAGCGTGGTGCCGGGCAGGTCGATGGTCTGCGCGTCCGCGGGCGCCTTGATCGAATCGCGTGGCCCGACCGCCACGATCTTGCCGCCCTCGACCAGCACCGCCCAGCCGGCGTGTGCCTGTTCGCTGCGCGCGTCGAACACGCGATCCGCCGTCAGCAGGAACACGCCCGTCGCGGCCGCGCGCCCGTGCACGGGGGGTGCCGCCCACGCCAATGCCGTGACCACCAACGCCGCAAGCGCAACCAGAACTTTTCGCATCGACATGGCACGTCCCCGCCCGATGAAAACGCGAGCGTACACCAGCGCAGGCACTTGCGCCGCGCCGCGCGCCCGGCCAATACTCCCGGCACGGCTGCCATCCCAACCACCGCAGCCGAGGGAGGGAGTCATGATCAAGGCAATACTGGCCTGCGCGGTCGGCATCCTGCTGACTGTTCCGGCCTTCGCGAGTGGCAAAACATCAAACAGCAAATCCATCCAGCGCGGCGAGTTCCTGGTGAATTATGGCGGTTGCCAGGACTGCCACACGCCCGGCTGGTCCGAGCACGGCGGACAGGCACCGAAGGACATGCTGCTGACCGGCGGCGGCACGAATTTCCAGGGACCGTGGGGTACCACGTACGCGCCGAACCTGCGGCTGTTTTTCAGCAAGTTGACGCTGCAGCAGTGGATCCAGACCGCGCGCAACCTCAAGGCGCGGCCGGCGATGCCGTACTGGACGTTCCGTTACCTGAGCGACAAGGACCTGGCGGACATGTACGCGTACATCCGCTCGCTCGGACCTGCGGGAGAGCCCGCGCACGACTACGTGCCACCCGGCCAGGATGCTCCGGCGCCGTACCTGAAGCTGGTGTTGCCGCAGCCGCCGGCGGTGCAACCTGCGGGACATTGATACCGATCGGTGAGGTATCTGGTTTACCCCCTCACCCCAGCGCTGCGCGCTCGGCCTGCGGCCGCCTCTCCCCTTGGGGAGAGGGAGACAAGCGCGAAGCGCTTGGCGGGTGAGGGGGTCACCCTTGGCATCGCGGGATCATCAGGCATCTGCAAGCATTGACAGCTCTTCGTCGCTGAATCCGGCCGCTCGCCGCGCATCAAGGTTGAACGGACCGTGCAGGCCGGTGGGCACGTAGTCGTGCAGCAAGTCCACGAAGGTAAGCTCCGGATCGCGGCCCTCGCGTTCGCAGCAGAAGCGGAACCAGCGCGTGCCGGCGGCGACGTGCGGCACTTCCTCGCGCAAGATCACTTCGAGGATCTCGGCGGTCGCGCCGTCGCCGGCCGAACGCAGGCGCACGATCATGCCCGGTGTCACGTCAAGTCCGCGCGCTTCCAGCACGCGCGGCACCAGCGCCATCCGTGCGAGGCAGGAATCGGCCGTCTTGACAGCCATTTCCCACAGTCCGTTGTGGGCGTCGAAATCGCCGTACGCGTGTCCGAGTTGCGCAAGCCGGGCGGACAACATCGTGAAATGCCGTGACTCGTCGTGCGCAACGCTCGTCCAGTCGCGGTAGTAATCCTCGGGCATGCCGCGGAACCGATATACCGCGTCCCACGCAAGATTGATTGCGTTGAATTCGATGTGCGCGACCGCGTGCACCAGCGCGGCGCGCCCGTCGTCGCTGCCGAGCCCGCGCCGGGGCACGTCGCGCGGCATCACCAGGCGCGGCTTGGCCGGGCGCCCTGGCACGTCAATCGGCAACGGCGCCACGCCGTCATCGTCCAGCGACAACTTGCCTTCCCGCAGCGCCGCGAAGGCCGTTCGGGTCAGTGCGATTTTTTCGTCCGGCGCCACGCTATCGAGGCACTGCTTCGCGGCCGTGAACAGACTGGTCATCGCACCTTGTCGCAACCGACGCTGATCCGGCCCGCCTCCAATGCAATTTGCAGCGAGGGTGGACGGTAGTCGGGATTCTCGTTCCATTTCTTCCACACGGAATCGTCGATGGCTTCGTTGACGCCCCCACCGATTACGCGATCGTATGGCTTCTTGAGCAGGTGGTAGAGACCGCACATGAAGGTCGCATAGGAATCGTTCGGCACCGCCAGCACCGCATCCGGTGCGGGAATGTAAGGTTCCTTGAACGCGAGGCCTGCGGCGGCGGCCTTCGTCTGCATCCACGCCAGCGCAATCTCGGGCAGCGTGTCGGGACGGTGGCCGGCGCCGTCGGTTTTCTCGCCCCCGCCCACGTCCGCGTGCCCCCCCACAAACCAGCGTTGTTCGACCTCGACCTGTTCGGGTTTTTTGGCAGTCGGCGATTCGCCGGACGCCAGGTCATCGGGGTTGCGCTCCCACTTCGTCGGCTCGAAGTCGGCGCGGTGCTCATCGATCGCCAGCGCCTGATAGGCATATTGGACGATCTTGCTGAGATCGGTGTCGTGGAAGCGGTAGCGGCTGCGCGCGAACGGGAACCACGAAGCGACGAAGGGCACGCCCAGCGAGCCCACGGTATCCCACACGCCGATGAAGCGGATGCGGACTTCGCGCGAATGCACGGCGCGGAATGCCTCGACATTCGGATCGTCGGGATCGATCGCATTGCGATACAAGCCGTACGCCTCGTCGACCCGTTGCGCGGAGACCCTGGCGTGTCGGTCCGGTTTCAGCAAGCCGCACTTCCGGATGAGTCCACCGAGACTGCGCGCGCTGTAGGCACCACGGCTGAAACCGAACAGCCAGATTTCATCGCCCTCGCGCCACTTTTCCGAGAGCCAGCGATAGCCTTCCTTCACGTTTTCCGACAGCCCCATTCCGAACGCGCCGCCCAGCCAGTGCTGCATGCCCGGCTTGACGCCCACTCCCGCAATGTATTTGCTGACCTGCCCGGCGCCTGCCGGATCGGCATGGGCAATCAGCTTCCACAGGCGCTCGACATTCGTGTGGGTGCGTACCCTGTTCCATGTGCCGTCGAACAGCACCACCAGTCTGCGCGGCATGTGGGGCTCCCCATCCCTCGTCATCCCGGCGAAGGCCGGGATCCATGCGGTCACGGTAGCAGTGTCCCTGTACGAGGATCCGGCCGGCGCGACTGCTCCTCACCCGCCTTCGGCACCCTCTCCCCGCAAGCGGGGGGGAGTCAGGCGCTGCGCCGCTGCGCCTTTGCCTCGTCCGAACGCATGAATTCGAGTTGGCGCAGGTATTCGGGCTCGACGCCGGTGACGTAGTTGCCGGAAAAACACGAATCGTCGAAGTGCTTGAGTTTTTCGTTGCCTTCGGCGACGGCGTCGATGAGGTCCGACAGATCCTGGTAGACCAGCCAGTCGGCACCGATGGTCTCGCGGATTTCCTCGATGGTACGGCCATGCGCGACCAGTTCCGCCGGCGCCGGCATGTCGATGCCGTACACGTTCGGGTAACGCACCGGCGGCGCGGCCGAGGCGAAATACACCTTGTTCGCGCCGGCTTCGCGCGCCATCTGCACGATCTGCCGCGAAGTGGTGCCGCGCACGATGGAGTCGTCCACCAGCAGCACGTTCTTGCGGCGGAACTCCAGCGGAATCGGATTCAGCTTGCGTCGCACCGAGCGCACGCGCTGGCCCTGCCCCGGCATGATGAAGGTGCGGCCGATGTAGCGGTTCTTGACGAAGCCTTCGCGGAACGGCACGCCCAGCGCCGCGGCCAGTGTGGAACCCGCAGTGCGCGAGGTGTCGGGGATCGGGATCACCGCGTCGATGTCGTGGTCCGGGCGTTCGCGCAGGATCTTCGCGGCGAGCTTCTCGCCCATCCGCAGGCGCGCCTTGTACACGGACACGTCCTCGATCATCGAATCGGGGCGCGCAAGGTAAACGTACTCGAAAATGCACGGCGCATGCACGGCGCCTTCCGCGCAACGACGGGCCGTGAGTTTGCCGTCGAGGCTCACGAACACCGCCTCGCCTGGCGCGACGTCGCGGACGCGCCTGAAGCCCAGGATGTCGAAGGCGACCGACTCCGACGCGCAGGCGTATTCCTTGCCCTCCGGCGTATCGCGTTCGCCCAGCACCAGCGGACGGATGCCATGGGGATCGCGGAACGCGAGCATGCCGTAGCCCAGGATCAGTGCGATGCACGCGTAGCCGCCCCTGGCCCGCGCGTGGACCGCCGCGACTGCCTTGAACAGCTCGTCCGGCACGAGCGCGTGGCGCTCCTGGATCTGCAACTCGTGCGCCAGGATGTTCAGCAGGATTTCGGAATCGGAATCGGTGTTGATGTGGCGGCGATCGTTTTCGAACATCTCGCGCCGCAGCTGCTCGGTGTTGATGAGATTGCCGTTGTGCGCGAACGCGATGCCGTACGGCGAATTGACGTAGAACGGCTGGGCCTCCTCCGAATCTTCGGCGCCGGCGGTGGGGTAGCGGCAATGACCAATACCCACGCGACCCTTCAATTCCTGCATGTCGCGCGCGGTGAACACGTCGCGCACCAGTCCCGGGCCGCGCCGCATGTGCAGCTTGCGGCCGTCCCAGGTGGCGATGCCCGCCGCGTCCTGGCCGCGGTGCTGCAAGACCGTCAACGCGTCATACAACGCGGTGGCCACTTCGGTCTTGCCGACGATTCCGATGATTCCGCACATTGGATCATTACGCTCCGAGGAGCCCGACCATTTCGCTTCGCGCCAACCGTGCCACACACCCCACAACCCCCATCAAGTCCGCATGAAGCAAAGGCGCGGACTTGATCGCCCCCTTGACTCAAGGGGGCTGAGAAGCTGCTTCGCGAATCACGACTCGTCGCGATCACCCAATGAATCAGGTGCTTTATTGTCCCACACCACCGCGTGTGGTGCCGTGTTCCGCCGCACGTACCGACGTCGCAGCAGCAGGCGGCGATACGGATCCGGCCACGGCAGGACCCGCAAAATGACGCGCCGCCTCTTGCACCGCCGATATGGGGGCGTGCGGCAGTCCGGGCAAGGATTGGCCGCCGATTTCCAGGTAACGGTTGACCTCGGGCGGCAACTGCTTCGCGAACCATCCGGCGCCGCCCTCGAATCCGGGCAGCAGCGTCGATTGTCGCCACCAACCGGCCTCACGCGGCAGGCTCGTGAAACCCAGCATCAGCACCACGAATGTCACCAGCAGCAGCCCGCGCGCGAAGCCGAACAGCATCCCCAGGAAGCGGTCGCCGCCGCGCAGGCCGCCGCGGTTCATCAACTTGTGCACCGCCCAGCCGATCAGCGCCCCCACGATCAGCACCCCGACGAAACAGGTGACGTAGCCGGCCACGATGCAGGCCGCCGGCTCGTGCAGCCACTGGGTATAGAACGCCGCGACGTCGTGGCCGAACGCCCAGGCCACCCAGAAGGCGGCAATCCAGCACAGCAGCGACAACACCTCGCCGACGAAACCGCGCATCAGCCCGAACAGCACGGAAAGCCCGAGTACCGCGAGGATGGCAATGTCGGCAACGTTCATTGGCTGAACCAGTAGTTCAATTCCCCCTCACCCGCCAAGCCTGTCCTGAGCACCGCCGAAGGGCGCTGCGCGCTTGTCTCCCTCCCCCGTGCGGAGAGGCGGCCGTAGGCCGAGCGCGTAGCGCTGGGTGAGGGGGTCGCGATGCGCTGGACGGATCGATGGCTGCGGATCCCGATCACTCCTGCGTGACGATGTCGCCTTTGATCTTCAGCTTCTGCGCGATCTGCCCGCGCGTGGTCGAAGCGACGCTGCGGGACGCGAACGGGCCAGCACGCACGCGCCACAACTTGCCCTTCGAGGTGTTCACGCTGTCGACGTAACCGTCGAATCCCTGCGCACGCAGGCGATCGCGCAACTTGTTGGCCGAGGCCTCGTCGCTGAACGCGGCCAACTGCACCGCCCATGCGCCCGGCTGGCTGGCGGCAATGGCAGACGCCGGCGCATCACCGGTCTGGTTCGCGGCGGTCGAATCGATCGTCATGGAGACGTGCTCGACTCCCTTCAGCTTCAGGCGTGCCGCCTCCGCCTCGGCACGGCTGTGGAACGGTCCCACCCGCACCCGCATCACCGACTTGCCTCGATACGTCTCCGGCGTGGCCAGCGCGGTGAAACCCTGCTGCTTGGCGTTCGCGATCAGCTTGTTCGCGCTGGCGTGATCGGCGTAGATGCCGAGGTTCACGGTGTAGCTCGCAGCGGCCGCAGCGCCCGCACCACCGGCGATCGGCTCCGGATTAGCGGATGTTGCGGGCGCCGAAGCGGCGGGCGCAGCCTTGGCCACCACCGGCGTGGATACCGGCTTCGCGAGAGGCGAGCCTGTCGCGCCCGCAGGCGCGGAAGCCTGCGCGGACGCCGGTGCAGAATTGCCCGCGGCGACGGTCGCATCGATTGGCGGTCCGGCACTCGACGCCTGCGCAGCTGGCGCCGGAGGTTTTTCCAGGTTGAGTGTCGCGACGTGATCGGGGTCGTTGATGGACGCCTGCGTGCTGGAACCCGCACTGGCTCCGTTCGGGCCGACCTGCAGGATGCGCGTCTGCATTTCGCCGCTGGGCTCGGGCGGGATCTTCATGCTGGCCGATTGCGAGCCGGGATTGGAACTCGGCAACAACATCGGCACGAAAATCACCGCCAGCGCGATCAGCACCACCGCGCCGAGCAGACGTTTTTTCAAGCCTGAATCCATGAATGGGTACCGTGAAGGAAGAGTCGGCGTTGAGCGGCGCAACGAAGCAGGCGTTGAGCGGCTCGCGAGAGCGAGTCCGCTCGAACGCCGGAACTCTGCGTGCGCCGAATTATACGCGGCGAACTTCGCGCAACACCGGCGCGACCACATGAAAGCTGCCGAACGCGATGATGCGGTCTTCCGGCGATGCTTCCACCCGCGCAGCCGCCAGCGCCGCAGGGACGTCCCGGTGCTCACTGCACGCCGCTGCGGGCAACGTGGACCGCAGGCGTGCCGCCAAACGCTCGATCGTCTCGCCGCGCGGCGATTCGTCGTTCAGTCCTGCCAGATACCAATTGTCGATGCGCCCGCCCAGCGCGGCCACCACGCCCTCGATGTCCTTGTCTGCAAGCGCACCGAAGACCGCGCGGGTTTCCCCCGCAACGGGGTGACGATCCAGCCAGCGCGCAAGTTCACGCGCGGCTTGCGGGTTGTGGCCGACATCGACGACGAGGTCCGGACGCTCACCGAGCTGCTGCAGCCGGCCCGGCAGCAGTGGCTCCGCCGATATCGCATTTCCCGTCTGTTCGATTGCGTGCGCCTGCCAACTGACGCGCTTGTCCAGCGCGTGCAACGCCGCGATCGCGGTCGCCGCGTTGTGGTACTGGAACGCGCCCTCCAGCACCAGTTCGCCTCGCAACACGATATCCGCCGCGCCTTCCGCCGGGGCGACATAACGTGCCTGCGCCGGGTCGCGGTGCCACCACGTCAGCATGCCGACTTCGGGCGTCCAGCCGAAATCGCGGCCGAGCACCTCCACGCACGCGCCGATCGCGACGGCATGATCCAGCACCGATTGCGGAGGGCGGGTCTCACCGATGATCGCCGGACGGCCTTGGCGGAAGATGCCGGCCTTCTCGCGCCCGATCGATTCGCGGTCGGGACCGAGGTATTCCATGTGGTCGAGGTCGACCGTCACCACCACGGCGCAGTCGGCGTCGACGATGTTCACCGCGTCCAGCCGGCCGCCGAGGCCGACTTCGAGCAGCGCAACTTGCAGCCCGGCGCGCGCAAAGATGTCGAACGCCGCCAGCGTTCCGAATTCGAAGTAGGTCAGCGTCGTCGTGCCCCGCGCGGCTTCGACCCGCTCGAAAGCATCGACCAGAACCGAATCTTCGACCTCCTTGCCATCGATGCGCACGCGTTCGTTGTAGCGCAGGATGTGCGGCGAGGTGTAGGTGCCCACGCGCATGCCCCCTGCGCGAAGCATCGCTTCGAGGAACGCGATCGTGGAACCCTTGCCGTTCGTGCCGCCGACCGTGATCACCACCGGTGCGGGCCGCGCCGCGCCCATGCGCTGCCAGGCCTCGCGCACGCGATCGAGGCCCATGTCGATGCCGCGCGCATGGATGGTCTGCTGGTAATCCAGCCATTCGGCGAGGGTTTTCATGGCGCGGTGCGCCTCGCGCGATGCGCTGCGACATCCATAGGGTCCCGCGTCGTTGGCGGCAGGCGCAATGCACGGTATACGACATCCATGTCTTGGTTCCGCGCGGCTCCAGCCGCGCGGGCTACTTTTGTTTCGGCAAAAGTAGCCAGAACCATTGCGCCGAGCATGACGGTCTCGCCGACATCGTGTCGGCTCGACTGCCCTTGGTGCTCGCCTATCGCGCGCCGGCGCGAACTCGCACGTCCTTGTGCTCGAACATCCGCGCCTTGCTCGCGCGATCGGCTGCGCGCCGCGGCGTCATGCAAAGGCGCGAGAAAAGCTTTGCTTTGCTGGCGGCCATCCATGGCCTCGTTCAGAGCAAGATCAAACCCTTTGCTTCGTCCAAGCACGCGCACAGGAAGTGCGCCGAACGGGGCCCCTCGAACACGGCGAGCGGGCGACCGATAAGTCCGAAGGATGGCGCACAGGAGGTGCGCCAGTTCGCCGCCGGCACAAGGAAGTGCCGTCGGCGAACCCCGGCGGCCGCGAGCGGATCCGGAGCACATGGACGTGCGGAGGACGTGTTCGCGGGGTGGCCTTCTCTTTGGTGACTTTCTCCTGGCCACGCAACGGAAAGTCACCCGGCCGCCCGGGAGGCGGACGGAAAAAGACAGGGATGTCGAAAAGTCGTTCGCGAAGGCCATGGATTCCGGGTTGCAGCGCCGATGACACCGGCGATGGCCACGGAATGACGAGCTGAGAGACAGCCCCTCGGCAAGTGCAACGCCGCGCAAGGGCGTTACGCCACTTTCGCGTGGTGCATCAGGATCGCGACGAGATCGGCGATCCGGTCGCGCAGCTCGCGGCGGTCGCAGATCATGTCGATGGCCCCGTGCTCGAGCAGGAACTCGGATCGCTGGAAGCCTTCGGGCAGCGTTTCGCGCACGGTCTGCTCGATCACGCGTGGCCCCGCGAAACCGATCAATGCCTTGGGCTCGGCAATGTGGATGTCGCCCAGCATGGCGAGACTCGCGGAGACGCCGCCGGTGGTCGGGTGGGTCAGCACCACGATGTAAGGCAGGCCCGCAGCGCGCAGGCGTGCGAGCGCGGCCGATGTCTTTGCCATCTGCAGCAGCGACTGCAGTCCTTCCTGCATCCGCGCACCGCCGGTAGCGGTGAAGCAGATGAACGGCGTCTTGCCGCGCAGCGCCGCTTCGGCGGCGCGGGTGATCTTCTCGCCGACGACGGATCCCATCGAACCGCCCATGTAGGAAAACTCGAAAGCGCAGGCAACGACCGGGATGCGCTTGAGCGTGCCCTCCACCGCCACCAGCGCGTCCTTCTCGCCGGTTGCTTTCTGCGCGGCGAGGATGCGGTCGCGATATCGTTTCGAGTCCTTGAACTTCAGCGCATCGACGGGCGCAAGGCCGGCGTCAAGCTCGTCGCCACCTTCGTCCAGGAATGCGGCGAGGCGTGCGCGCGCACCGATGGGGTGATGGTGGCCGCATTTCGGGCAAACCATCAGGTTGCGTTCGAGTTCGGGGCGGTACAGCCCGATACCGCAACCGGAGCACTTTTCCCACACGCCTTCCGGTACCTTGCCACGGCTCGGCGTGGTTTCGGTACGGATCTTCGGGGAGGTCAGCTTCTGGAGCCAGGACACGGGCGGTTCCTGCGTGGAGTCCAGCCATCAAGGATACACCGCACCCTGCTTCAGCGCCCGTCCAGCGCGGCCCGGATCGGTGCAAGAAAGGCGCGCGCACGTTGGCAGGCGACATCGGAACCCTTTGCGTCGGCGAGCGTCGCGACCAAAGCCGAACCGATCACCACGGCGTCGGTGAATTCGGCCACGGCCCTGGCGCTCTCCGCGTCCTTGATCCCGAAACCGACCGCGACCGGCACCTTCGCGCGCCGGCGCAGATCGCCGACACGCTGCGCGATGTCCCCCGTCGACAGCTTCGCCGCGCCGGTGATGCCGGCGAAGGACACGTAATACAGATAACCTTCCGCCGCCTCGATGGCGCGCGCGAGGCGCGCGTCCGAGGTCGTCGGCGCGGCGAGCAGGATGCGCTGCAAGCTCTCATCCCGCAGCGGCTGCAGGGTCGCGTCTTCCTCGATGGGACAGTCGACCACCAGCACGCCATCGACGCCGGCCTCCACCGCCTCGCGCGCAAAGCGTTCGATGCCGTGGATCGCGATCGGATTGAGATAGCCCATCAGCACGAGGGGCGTATCCGCATTGCTTTCACGGAATTCGCGCACCCATCCAAGAATGGCGGCGATGCCGACGTGCCTGCGCAGGGCGCGTTCGTCCGCGTGCTGGATCACCGGGCCATCGGCCATCGGATCCGAAAACGGCACGCCGAGTTCGATGAGGTCGGCGCCGGCTTCGACCAGCGCATGCATCAACGCGACGGTTGCGTCCGGAATCGGATCGCCGGCGGTAATGAACGGGATCAGGGCGGTGCGCTTGTTTACGCGAAGTTGGTCGAAACGAGTGGAAATGCGGTTCATTGACAGGGCGGAATGGGGACGGGTAGTGCGGACGAAATATCGGACCATGTCGCGAAAGTGAAATGTCGTGCTCAAGGCCGCGTCGTGGTGGATACGCGGCCGACAGCCGCCCCCACCACACACCCCCCATCCCTGCCGTTCGGAGCGCCCTCGCCCCTCACCGCTCGCCCCTCGCTTCTCATAGCTCCATCCCCTCCCGCTTCGCAATCGTATGCACATCCTTGTCGCCACGCCCGGACAGGTTGCACAGGATCAACTTGTCTTTCGGCAACCCGCGCGCCAGCTTGATCGCTTCGGCGACCGCATGGCTGGATTCCAGCGCCGGCAGGATACCCTCGGTTTCGCACAACAAGTGGAACGCGACCAGCGCTTCGTCGTCGGTGATGCCGACGTATTCCGCGCGACCGGTGTCCTTCAGGAACGCATGCTCCGGACCGACGCCGGGATAATCGAGTCCCGCCGACACCGAGTGCGTCTCGGTGATCTGGCCATCGTCGTCGCACAGCACGTAGGTGCGATTGCCGTGCAGCACGCCCGGCCGGCCGGCCGCCAGCGATGCCGCGTGATGACCCGTCGCGATGCCCCCGCCGGCCGCTTCCGCGCCGACGATGCGCACGTCCTTGTCGTTGAGGAAGGCGTGGAACAATCCGATGGCGTTCGATCCACCGCCCACGCATGCGGTCAACACATCCGGCAGACGCCCGTATTCCTCGAGCATCTGCGCGCGCGCTTCCCGGCCCACCACCGCGTTGAAGTCGCGCACCATCATCGGATAAGGATGCGGGCCCGCGACCGTACCGATGATGTAGAACGTATCGGCCACGTTGGTGACCCAATCGCGCAGCGCTTCGTTCAATGCGTCCTTCAAGGTTTGCGAACCTGACGTCACTGGAATCACTTCTGCGCCCAACAACTTCATGCGATAGACGTTGATCTTCTGGCGCTCGATGTCGACGGCGCCCATGTACACGACGCACTTCATCCCGAAGCGCGCGCACACGGTCGCCGTCGCGACGCCGTGCTGGCCCGCCCCGGTTTCGGCAATGACGCGGCGCTTGCCCATCGCGCGCGCAACCAGCGCCTGGCCAACGGTGTTGTTGATCTTGTGCGCGCCGGTGTGATTGAGGTCCTCGCGCTTCAGGAGGATCTGCGCGCCGCCGATGCGTTCGGACAGGCGCTTCGCGTGGTAGATCGGCGACGGCCGGCCGACGTAATGCTTCAGGTCGTCGGCAAACTCTTTTTGGAATGCAGGGTCGTCGCGCAGGCGCAGATACGCCGCGGTCAATTCTTCCAGCGGCGCGATCAGGGTTTCCGCGACGAAGCTGCCGCCGTACGGCCCGAAACGGCCGTGCTC
>Ga0070737_10001345_pt1 | contig 35808 bp, 41 predicted proteins | sample Coa_R1_10_FD_66438 | JGI IMG/M metagenome (GOLD analysis project Ga0070737, IMG submission 66438) | Surface soil microbial communities from Centralia Pennsylvania, which are recovering from an underground coalmine fire - Coalmine... | ecosystem: Environmental > Terrestrial > Soil > Unclassified... | reverse complement strand
TCGAGCTGATCTCGGAGGTGGCGCTGGAGGAGGGGCTGCGGTTCGCCATCCGCGAGGGCGGCCGCACCGTCGGCGCCGGGGTCGTCACCAAGATCCTCGAATAGCTCCCCGCTCACCGGTCCGGTGTGCAGGGCGCGGCTCCTCTGGTTCCGCCGCAGGGGAGCCGCGCCAGGCTGACCGGGCCAAAACGGGGCGGGGCCAGGGTAGAGGGAGAGATGGCCAGGCAGCGCATCCGTATTCGGCTCAAGGCGTTCGACCACAAGATTCTCGATCAATCGGCACAGCAGATCGTCGAGACGGCCGAGCGGACCGGGGCGACGGTCGCCGGGCCGGTGCCGCTGCCGACGCGCATCGAGCGGTTCACGGTGATCCGCTCGCCGTTCATCGACAAAGACTCGCGCGAGCAGTTCGAGATGCGCACGCACAAGCGGCTGATCGACGTGCTGGACCCCACGCCGCGCACGGTGGATCAGCTGATGCGCCTCAACGTGCCCGCGGGCGTGGATATCGAGATCAAGCTCTAAGCACACAGCGCCGCACGTTGCCCGCGCGCTGGCAACCTCTACGGCCGACCGAGGATAGCTATGATACGCGGTCTGCTAGGGCGCAAGCTGGGGATGACGCGCGCCTTCGATGAGAACGGGGCTTCGGTGGCCCTGACGCTCGTGCAGGCCGGGCCCTGCTGGGTCACCCAGGTCCGCACCCCCGAGCGCGACGGCTACTCGGCCGCCCAGATCGGCTACGAGGAGACTAAGCGCCTGAATCGGCCCCAGCAGGGGCACTTGAAAAACTTGCCGAAGCTGCGCCACCTGCGCGAGGTGCCGATCGAGGCGGGCGCCACGGTCTCCGTGGGCGCCAAGTTCGATGTCAGCCTGCTCAAACCGGGCGACCGGGTCGATGTTGTCGGCACCTCCAAGGGCCGCGGCTTCCAGGGCGTAGTGAAGCGGCACGGTTTCGGCGGCGGCCCCAAGACGCACGGGCAGTCGGACCGCCACCGCGCGCCGGGCTCGATCGGGAGTGGCACCACGCCGGGCCGCGTGATCAAGGGCCTGCGCATGGCCGGCCGCATGGGCGGCAAGCGGGTGACGGTGCGCAACCTGCAGGTGCTACAAGTCGATCCGGAGCGCAACCTGGTGGCACTCAAAGGCGCCGTGCCCGGCGCGCGCAACAGCCTGGTGCTGCTCCGCAAGAGCCGGGGGACGCCATGATCGAGGTACCCGTCAAGAGCGTGACCGGTGAAGTCGTGCGCCAGCTCGCCCTGGATGAGCGGGTGTTCGGCATCGAGCCGAACGTCGCGGTGGTCCACCAGGCGGTGGTCGCCCAGCTGGCTAACCGGCGCCGCGGTACGCACAGCACCAAGACGCGCGGTATGGTGGCCGGCGGCGGGCGCAAGCCATGGCGCCAGAAGGGCACCGGCCGCGCGCGCCAAGGCTCGATCCGGGCCCCGCACTGGCGGGGCGGCGGGGTGGTGTTCGGCCCGCACCCGCGCTCGTACCACCAGGACCTGCCGCGCAAGATGCGCCGGCTGGCGCTGCGCTCGGTGCTCTCGGCGAAGCTGCGCGACGGCGAGCTCGTAGTGCTGGACAAGCTCGAGCTGCCGCGACCGAAGACGCGCGAGATGCGCGCCGTGCTCGAACGGCTGGGCGTGGCGGACAGCGCGCTGGTGGTGCTGGGCGCCCGCGACGAGGGAGTCAAGCGTGCGGCGGCCAACCTGCCGAAGGTGCGCACGGTCTTGCCCGAGGGCGCCAACCTGGTGGACCTGCTGAAGCACCGCTGGCTGGTGCTGACGGTCGAGGCCGTGGAGACGCTGACGCGTACCCTGACGGCGGAAATCCGCCGCGGGCGCAACGGGGTCGCCACGCCGGCCGCCGCGCTGCCCGCGCCCCCCGAGGAGCCGCACCATGCTGAGTAGCCACGAGATCATCCGCCGGCCGGTGATCACCGAGAAGAATACGCTGCTGAACACGCAGGGCAAGTACATCTTCGAGGTGGCCCAAGCGGCGAACAAGCTGGATGTCAAGCGCGCCGTCGAGGACGTGTTCAACGTCCGCGTGGTGAAGGTCAACATCATCAACGTCAAGGGCAAGCTGCGCCGCTCGCCAGGCCGGCGACGGACCGAGGGCTACACGCGCCCGTGGAAGAAAGCGATCGTCACTCTGGCGCCGGGCGACCGCATCGAGCTGTACGAGGGAGTGTGAGATGCCGATTCGTCAGTTCAAGCCGACCTCGCCCGGTCGCCGGGGCATGACGGGGTACACGTTCGAGGAGATCACGGCGACCGAGCCGTATAAGCCCCTGACCCGCCCGCTGAAGAAGACGGGTGGGCGCAACGCCCAGGGGCGCATCACGGTGCGCCATCGTGGCGGCGGGCACAAGCGGCTGTACCGCATCATCGACTGGAAGCGGAACAAGCGCGGCGTGCCGGCGGTGGTGCGCACCATCGAGTACGATCCGAACCGCACGGCGCGCATCGCGCTGGTCGAGTACGCCGACGGCGAGAAGCGCTACATCCTGGCGCCGCAGGGCCTGCAGGTCGGCCAGACGATCATGTCCGGCGAGGGGGCCGAGATCGCGGTCGGCAACGCGCTGCCGCTGCGCGACATCCCGCTGGGCACGGTGATCCACAACATCGAGTTGTACCCCGGCCGCGGGGGCCAGCTGGTCCGCAGTGCCGGCACCGGCGCCCAGCTGATGGCCAAAGAGGGCAACTGGGCCCAGATCCGCCTCCCCTCGGGCGAGGTGCGGCGGGTCCACATCACCTGCATGGCCACGATCGGCGCGGTGGGCAACCCCGAGCACGCCACGATCACCATCGGCAAGGCCGGGCGCAACCGCTGGCGTGGGCGGCGCCCGCATGTGCGCGGCTCGGCGATGACCCCGCGTGATCACCCGCACGGCGGGGGCGAGGGCAAGGCCCCGATCGGTGGCCAGCCGCAGACGCCGTGGGGCAAGCCGGCGATGGGCGTGAAGACGCGGCGCAACAAGGCGACCGACCGCTTCATCGTGCGGCGCCGCAAGTAGAGGACAGGGCGATGAGTCGTTCGACCAAGAAGGGGTGGTACATCGACCCCCGCTTGCTGCAAAAAGTGCAGCGGCTCAACCAGACGGGCCGCAAGGAAGTGCTGAAGACGTGGTCGCGGGACTGCACCATCTTCCCGGAGTTGGTCGGGCACACCATCGGCGTCCACGACGGGCGCCGGCACGTGCCGATCTATATCACGGAGAACATGGTGGGGCACAAGCTCGGCGAGTTTGCGCCCACCCGTACCTTCCGCGGGCATACCGCGCGCGGCGAGAAGTCGACGTCGGTGCGGTAGCCTCGTGGCGGCTCCCAGCGCGGAGGGCGAGGGATGGCTAGAGTCGAGGTGCGCGCGGTCGCGCGCAATGTACCAGGCTCGCCGCAGAAGGCGGGGCTGGTAGCCCAGGTGATCCGGGGCAAGCCGGTGGAGCAGGCGCTGGCGCTGCTGCGCTTTCTGCCCCACAAGGCGGCGCGGCAATACTACAAGGTCGTCCAGTCGGCCGTGGCCAATGCCGAGAACAACTTCAATCTCGACCCCGCCGAGCTAGTAGTGGTCCGCGCGACGGCGGACAAGGGGCGCATGCTGAAGCGCTACAAGCCCAAGGCCCGCGGGCGCGTGGGGCCGATCCTGCGGCGCTTCAGCCACCTCACGGTCGTCGTGGCGGAGCGCGAGTAAGGAGCGAGGACCGTGGGACAGAAAGTCCACCCCATCGGCTTCCGCCTGGGGATCATCAAGGACTGGCAGGCGCGCTGGTACGCCAACCGGCGCGATTTCCCAGCGCTGGTGCACGAGGACCTGAAGGTCCGCCGGTTCATCATGGAGGGCTTCGGGCACGAGCCCGAGGGCAAGCGCCTGTTCATCGCCCTGTGGAACGATCAAGCCAGCCAGCTGCGCAACCGCGAGCGCCGTGAGGTCGAGGCCGCGCGGCGCGAGCTGCGCGACCTGGTCGAGAACGGCCTGGCCGTGGCTGGGGTCTCCCAGGTGACCATCGAGCGCTCGGCCAACCAGATGACGGTGATCATCGCCGCCGCCAAGCCGGGCATCGTGATCGGCAAGTCGGGCGCTAAGGTCGAGCTAGTGCGCAAAGCGCTCGAACTGCTGACCAACAAGAAGGTGCGCGTCACTATCCAGGAGATCCGGCAGCCGGAGCTGGACGCGCGCTTGGTGGCGCGCAACATCGCCGAGCAGCTCGAACGCCGCGTGGCCTTCCGCCGCGCTATGAAGCAGGCCGTGCAGCGCGCCATGCGCGCGGGCGCCAAGGGCATCCGCGTGCAGGTGGCCGGGCGGCTGGGCGGCGCCGAGATGTCGCGCACCGAGTGGGAGCGCGAGGGCCGCGTGCCGCTGCACACGCTGCGCGCCGACATCGACTTCGGCACGGCCGAGGCGCACACGACCTACGGCGTGATCGGGGTCAAGGCCTGGATCTACCGCGGCGATGTGATCCCTGGCCAGCAGGCCCAGGAGGCGGCGCGCCCAGCCGTCGCGGCGCCAGCTCCCCGCGGAGAGCGGCGTGCCCCAGCGGCTCGGCCCGAGGGCCGTGCGCGTCCTGCGGCGCCCCGTACCTCCTCTGGCCGCGGGGCGCGCCCCGGAGCGCCGGCCGAGGCGCCCGCGCCCGCGCCGGCCCCCAGCGCCGCGCCCGCGCCCGAGCCGAGCACGTCAGAGTAGGGGGACGCCGCGATGCTACAGCCCAAGCGCGTGAAGTTCCGCAAGCCGCACGCGCCGAGCTCGAAGGGGCTCGCGCTGGCGGGCAACACGCTGGCGCATGGCGATATGGGCCTTAAAGCGCTGGAGCCCGCCTGGGTAACCGCCCGCCAGATCGAGGCCGCCCGGCGGGCGATCACCCACCACCTCAAGCGCGGGGGCAAGGTCTGGATCCGGATCTTTCCTGACCACGCCGTCACCGCCAAGCCCGCGGAGACGCGCATGGGCAGCGGGAAGGGCTCGCCCGATCACTGGGTGGCGGTGGTCAAGCCGGGACGCGTGCTGTTCGAGGTGGCCGGCGTGCGGCCCGAGCTGGCCGAAGAGGCACTGCGGCTCGCGGCGTACAAGCTGCCCATGGCGACCAAAGTGATCGTGCGGCAGGAGGTCGTGCCCGATGAAGAAGGGTGAGCTGCGCACGCTGACTGCGGAGGAGATCCCGGCGCGGCTCGCCGAGCTGCGCCAGGAGCTGTTCAACTTGCGCTTCCAGTACGCCACGCGCCGGCTGACAAACACGGCGCGGATCCGTCAGGTGCGGCGCGATATCGCTCGCCTGCTCACCCGGCAGCGGGAACTCGAGCTGCTCGCGCAGCGGCAAGGATGAGACGTATGGCCACGTCAGCGCCCCAGCAACCGAAGACGAGCAACCGGAAGACGAAGATCGGGGTGGTCGTCAGCGACAAAATGGACAAGACGGTCGTGGTAGCGGTCGAGCATTTCCGCCGTCACCCGCTATATGGCCGGCAGATCCGCCGTACCCGCCGCTTCAAGGCGCACGATCCGGACAACGCCTGCCGGGTCGGTGATCAGGTTGAGATCATGGAGTCGCGTCCGCTCAGCAAGGAGAAGCACTGGATCGTGACCCAGATCCTGCGGCGGGCCCGCGGCGAGGAGCCGGGCGGTGGCGAATCCCAGGGGGACTCGCGATGATTCGGCAGCAAACACGCCTCAACGTTGCCGATAATACCGGGGCCCGCGAGCTGATGTGCATCCGGGTGCTCGCGGGGGGCAAGGATACCGCCACCGTCGGTGATGTTATCGTCGCCTCGGTGAAGCAGGCGGTGCCCGGCGGAGCGGTCAAGAAAGGCGATGTCGTCCGGGCAGTCGTGGTGCGTGTGGCCAAGGAGTATGGGCGCCCCGACGGCTCGTATATCCGCTTCGACGAGAACGCGGCGGTGATCCTGTCCGACCGCTTCAACCCGAAGGGCACGCGCATCTTCGGCCCGGTCGCGCGCGAGCTGCGCGACAAGAACTACATGAAGATCGTCTCGCTCGCACCGGAAGTGCTGTAGCTGCGGGGAGGAGGCCGTGCACGTCGCCAAGAACGATACCGTGCTCGTGATCGCCGGCCGCGAGCGGGGCAAGCGCGCCAAGGTCCGCGCGGTGCTGCCCAAGCAGCAGCGCGTGATCCTGGTCGAGACGAACATCGTTAAGCGTCATGCCAAGCCGGGGCAGCGGGGCGCGCGCCAGGCGGGTATCATCGACATCGAGGCGCCCCTGCATATCTCGAACGTGATGCTGATCTGCCCGAACTGCGACCGGCCGACGCGGGCGGCGCGGCGGGTGTTGCCGCAGGGCGGTACGATCCGCGTCTGCAAGAAGTGTGGGAGCGATATCCCGGTGCAGTGGCGCGGCTGACCAGTTTGCGGTGGGGATGAGCGCTGGTCCGCGCGCCCGCGCCTCGGCACGCGGCCAACATCGCCATCGCCCTGCGAGAGGAGGCGAGGATGCCTAGTCGCTTGCGTGAGCTGTATCAGCAGTCCGTGGTCCCTACCATGATGAAGGAGTTCAACTACCGGAACGTCATGGAGGTTCCCCGGCTGTACAAGATCGTGGTCAATGTGGGCGTCGGCGAGGCCATCCAGAACCCTAAAGCGCTCGACGCCACGGTCCGCGATATCAGCCTGATCACGGGCCAGAAACCGATCGTGACGCGGGCCAAAAAGTCGATCGCCGCGTTTCGGTTGCGCAAGGGAATGCCCATTGGTGTGACGGTGACCCTGCGCGGCGAGCGGATGTACGAGTTTTTCGACCGCCTGGTGAACGCCGCGTTGCCGCGGCTGCGCGACTTCCGCGGGGTGTCGACCCGCTCGTTCGATGGGCGCGGCAACTACACGCTCGGCCTGCGCGAGCAGTTGCTGTTCCCCGAGGTCGACTACGATAAAATCGATAAAGTGCGCGGAATGGAGATCTCGATCGTCACGTCGGCGCGGACCGACCCGGAGGCGCGCCGACTGCTGGAGCTGCTCGGCATGCCGTTCCAGCGCGCGGCGTAGAGCCTGGAGAGGAGCATGGCTAAAAAATCGATGATCGCCAAGGCGAAGCGCCCGCCCAAGTTTCGGGTCCAGCAGCACAACCGCTGCCTGATCTGCGGGCGGCCCCGCGCGTACATGCGCCGCTTTGCCATGTGCCGTATCTGCTTCCGCGAGCGGGCGCTGCGGGGCGAGATCCCCGGCGTGGTGAAGGCGAGCTGGTAGGGCGGAGCGAGCAGCTATGATGACCGATCCCATCGCGGACATGCTCACCCGACTGCGCAACGCTTCGGCCGCGCGGCACCCGACGGTGGTCATGCCCGCCTCGAAGCTAAAGACCGAGATCGCGCGCGTGCTGCGCGAGGAGGGGTACATCCGCGGCTACGAAGTCCAGGAGGACAAGGGCAAGCGGGTCCTGCGCGTGCACCTGCGCTACACCGACAAGAAGCAGCCGATGCTGCTGGGCCTCGAGCGGGTCAGCCGGCCCGGCCTGCGCGTGTACACCAAGCGTGACGCTATTCCCCGGGTATTCGGCGGCGTCGGCACCGCGATCCTCTCCACCCCGCGGGGCGTCATGACCGGCGAGCAGGCGCGGCGTCTCGGTGTCGGCGGCGAGATCCTGTGCAAGGTTTGGTAGCGGGGAGGGAACGATGTCGCGGATCGGTCGCATGCCTATCCCGCTGCCGGCCAACGTGCAGGTGGAGATCTCCCCGGAGCGGGTGCGCGTGAAGGGCCCTAAGGGCGAGCTAGAGCGCCCGCTGCCCGCTGGTATCAGCGTGGTGCGCGAGGACGGGGTGCTGCGGGTACAACGCGCGAGCGACGCGCCGCAGCACAAGGCCCTGCACGGGCTGATGCGCACGCTGATCGCCAACATGGTCACCGGGGTGACCGCCGGGTTCGAGAAGCGGCTGGAGATCCAGGGCACCGGCTACCGCGCCCAGCAGCTCCAGAACGCCGTCGTCATTCAAGTGGGCTACTCGCACCCCATCGAGTTCGAGCCGCCGCCGGGCATCCAGCTCAGCGTGGAACCGGGCAACCGCATCGTGGTTAGCGGGGCGGACAAGGAGCTGGTCGGCGAGATCGCAGCGCGCATCCGCCGCTTGCGCCCGCCCGAGCCCTACAAGGGCAAGGGAATCCGCTACCTCGGTGAGAACGTGCGCCGCAAGGCGGGCAAGGCGGCCGGCAAGAAGCGCTAGCGCGGATCCGAGGTGGGAGAGCGATGTACACACCATTCGATACGCGGGCGGCGCGAGCCCGCCGGCACCGCCGTATTCGCAAGCGCGTGGCGGGCACGCCCGAGCGTCCGCGGCTGAATGTCTTTCGCAGCCTCAAGCACATTTATGCCCAGGTGATCGACGACACGCGGGGGATCACCCTAGCCGCCGCGTCGTCCAACGAGCCCGCCCTCCGCGGGACCGCGCAGGGGCCGAAGACCGCGCTGGCCCGAGCGGTAGGCGAGCTGATCGCCCAGCGCGCGCGCGCCAAGGGCATCGAGAAGGTGGTCTTCGACCGCGGCGGCTATCTCTACCACGGGCGTGTCAAGGCGCTGGCGGACGGCGCGCGCGCCGCCGGGCTCCAGTTCTGAGCGGCCCGGCCGGCCGTCCCGGTGCCGCCTGGAGAAGTGCAGCATGCCAAAGATCGATATTGCTGGTAAAGACCTCGAAGAGCGGGTGGTGCGCGTCAACCGCGTGGCCAAGGTCGTCAAAGGCGGCCGCCGCTTCAGCTTCAGCGCGGTGGTGGTGGTCGGCGACGGCAACGGCCTGGTCGGCGTCGGGCTGGGCAAGGCCAACGAGGTGCCCGACGCTATCCGCAAGGGCGCCGAGGTGGCCAAGAAGAACCTCATCCGCGTGCCGCTGCGCGGGCGTACGATCCCCCATGAGATCGTGGCCGATTTCGGGGCGGCGCGTGTGCTGCTCAAGCCGGCCCGCCCGGGCACGGGCGTCATCGCCGGTGGCTCGGTCCGCGCGGTAGTCGAGGCTGCGGGCATCCGCGACGTGCTGACCAAGTCGCTGGGCAGCTCGAACCCGGTGAATGTGGTGCAGGCCACGCTCAAAGGCCTGGCGCAGCTCCGCGACCCCGACGAGGTGCGACGCCTACGCCGCGGTCAGGGCGGTCCGGCAGCGCCGCCCCCCACGGCCGTGGCCGAGCCGAAGGGCGAGGAGCCACCGGCCGCCGCGAGCCCCGCGCCAGCCGCTAACGGGGAGCTGTAAACAGCATGACCAGTGGACGCTTGCGGATACAATTAGTGCGTAGCCTGATCGGCCACCCGGCCGATCAGCGCGCGGCCGTGCGCGCGCTCGGCCTGCGGCGTATCCGCCACACCGTCGAGCGCGATGATACCCCTGCGGTGCGCGGTCTCATCGCCAAAGTACAGCACTTGGTCAAGGTAGAAAAGGTAGAGCCCGCATGAGACTACACGATCTCCGCCCCCCCAAGGGGGCCCGGCGCGAGCGGCGCCGCGTCGGCCGCGGCCTCGGCTCCGGGCGCGGTACCACGGCCGGCAAGGGCACCAAGGGCCAAAAGGCACGCTCCGGCGGCGCCAAGCCTCCGTATTTCGAGGGCGGCCAGTTGCCCCTCGTGCGGCGGCTGCCGCACCGCCGCGGGTTCAAGAACCCCTTCCGCGTGAGCTTCACCGCCGTGAACCTACGCCAGCTCGCCGAGCTGCCCGCCCATAGCGAGGTGACCGTCGAGACCCTGGTGGCGCACGGCCTGGTCCACCCCGGGGAGCGCCCCATCAAGCTGCTGGGCGACGGCGAGATCACCGTGCCGCTGCGGGTGCGCGTGGACCGCGTCTCTGCCCCGGCGCGGGCCAAGATCGAGGCCGCGGGTGGTAGCGTCGAGGAGCTGTTGCCACGCAAGGAGAAGCGGGGCAAGCCGCGCGGCGCGGCCCGCGTCGCGGAGGGGTCGGCATGATCGACGCCGCTGCCAGCCTGTTTCGCATTCCCGATCTCCGCCAGAAGCTGTTCTTCACCGCGGCAATGCTGGTGGTCTTCCGCCTGGTGGCCAACGTGCCCGTGCCAGGGGTCAACCTCGCCGCCCTGCGGTCGGTGTTCGAGGCGAACCAGCTCATCGGCTTGCTGGACCTGTTCTCGGGCGGTGCGCTCTCCTCGCTCTCCATCGCGGCGATGGGCGTGTATCCGTACATCACCGCCCAGATCATCGTCCAGCTCATGGTGCCCATCATCCCGCGGTTACAGGAGTGGACGAACGAGGGCGAGGCCGGGCGCCAGAAGATCAACCAGGTGACCCACTACCTCACCGTCCCGCTGGCGTTCCTGCAGGCGTTCGGCACCGTGCAGTTCATCAATGCCACCAGCACCCAGGGGCCGATCTTGCCACGGTTCGGCTTCGATCGCGATTTTCTGGGCACCCTGGCGATGTTGATCGCGATGACCGCGGGCACGATGTTTCTGATCTGGATTGGGGAGCTGATCACCCAGTACGGGATCGGGAACGGGGTCTCCATCATCATCTTCGGTGGGATCGTGGCTGCCTTCCCATCGGCGGCCTGGAAAGCGATCGCCTCGGGCACTGTCGAGAACATCCTGCCCCTGGTCGTGTTCGTCGTGATGGGGTTGATCACGACCTACGCGATCGTCTTCGTCTACGAGGGGCAGCGTCGTATCCCTGTGCAGTACGCGCGGCGGCTGCGGGGGAATCGCTGGTATGGCGGCGGCACCACTCATATTCCCCTACGCGTCAACTCGGCCGGCATGATCCCCTTGATCTTCGCCTCGTCGATCATGATCTTCCCCGGGACGGTCGCCAGCTACTTTACTACCTCGCAGAACGAACTGGTGGCCCGCTTCGCCACGTTCGTCTATCAACTCTTCTATTTGGGCACCAGCTGGGTCTACTGGGTCCTCTACTTCTGGTTGGTGGTCGGCTTCACGTTCTTCTACGCGCTCGTGCTGTTCGAGCAGCAAAAGATCGCCGAGACGCTGCAGAAGCACGGCGGGTTCATCCCCGGCATTCGGCCGGGGCGGCCGACCCAGGAGTATCTCTACAAAGTGCTGACGCGGATCACGTGGGGGGGCGCCATCTTCCTGGGCCTCGTGGCCGTGCTACCCTTCATCGTACGCAGTATCACGCACATCCAGGCGCTCACCTTGAGCAGCACCGCGTTGTTGATCGTGGTCGGGGTCGTGCTCGACACCATCAAGCAGCTCGAGGCGCAGTTGCTCATGCGCCATTACCAGGGGTTCATTCGCTAGGCCCTGTCGCCTTGTTGAATTGCCCGTCGAGGGCAAACCACGCCCGTCAACTGGCCGCGGCCAGCGGTGAACGGGGGCTAGTACCCGCGCGCCGCCGCGAGCGCTCAGCCCGGGCGCGGGGCGCGCCAGGCCGAGCGCTCGCGTTCCAGAGCCCGCCGCGCGCGAGTCAGCTAGGGCGCCGCAGCGGATCGATCTCCCGGCGGGCGTCCTCCGCGAACAACGCCTTGGCGATCATGCCGTGCACGCCCTGGTTCACGTTGACCACCTGCGTGATCCGGAAGCTCACCGCCACGCTGGCCAGGCCGTAGGCGTCGAGCGGCGTCAGGCCCGCGCTGCGCACCAGGAAGTCGACCACGTTGCGCAGGCACTGGCGAAACGCCTCGTTGAGGTCGGTGTGGGTGGCTAGCGGGATCCAGTGGGTGGGCGTCTCGGCGATCGGCCAGCTGAGCGGCACCGCCTTGTGCAGCAGTACCTGCACGCGGACCTCGCGCATGGCCGTCTCGACCGCTGTGAGGTTCACCTCGCCGTCGCCCTGCAGGGCGTGGGAGTCGCCGGTGAAGATCAGCGCGCCCGGCTTGAACACCGGGATGAAGATCCGCGTGCCCTCCACCTGCTCGCGCAGGTCGGTGTTGCCGCCGAACGGGCCGGGCGGCACCGAGCTAACCGGCTCGGTCACGTCGGGCGCTACCCCGAGCGTGCCCTGGAAGGGGGCGAGCTGGAGCGCGATCGTATCGTCCCAGCGCACGACCCCCTGCGCCTTGTCGATATCGAAGTAGCGCACCTGGCCCTCGGGGAACTCGTCGGGCAGCGCGCCGGTGCGCAGGTCGGCCGGGTTGTTGAAGTTGAACCCATACTCGATGGGGTCGATGCGCAGCAGGCGAAACTCCAGCACGTCGCCCGGCTCCGCGCCGCGCACGGCGATGGGGCCGATGATCGAGTGCGGCCCGCGCCCGGGATTGTCGCGCCGGAGCTGCGCGATCTCGTCGATGCTCACCCCGGGGCGGATGGCCCCGAGGAAGTGGGTCAGCGTGTTGCGGTAGACGATGATGTCGCCCGGGTCGATCGTCAGGATCGGCGCTTTGGTGACGTCGAACTGGCCGAGTACGACCGTCTCGCCCGGGATCGAGTCCACGGTGTGCGTGCGGGCCTGTGGGTTCGGATCGAATAGGGGCGCTTGGCTGGCCGCGCCGCCCGCGATCGGCAGCCACGGCTGGGTGGCCGCCTGGGCGCCTAGGGGAAAGGCGACCGTTGTGTACGCCAGCAGCCCGCCGAACCGCAGCACATCGCGCCGCGTCGCCCGGCGCGCGCTGAGGAAGGCCTCCAGGCCCGCCGGGTTGAGCTGGTCGTGATGGGTGAGGCGGTCCAAATTCGCCGCGCGGTCCACGAGCTCGTCGTGCAGGCGCTCCACCCGCCCGTCGCCGTGTGCGCACCCATGCATGGCTCGCTCTCCTCTCAACCGACGAAGTGGGGCCAACGCGGCACCAGGGTAACATCAACCCGGCCCCCCGACAATAGGACCAAGGTGCCAATAGTCGGCCGCTGCACTCGAGCAAGTTGCACAGGCGCGACACGCGTTCGGGCCGGCCCTGTGGGGCCCGGAGCGCATGGAGCGGACGAACGGTGGCGGTGGACGCGCGGCGCGGCCGAGCTCTGGATCAGAGCTGCCATCGCTCGCGGGCGGCCGCCAGGACGGACTCGGCCTGCGTGGCCAGGGGATGAGGCGGCGGTTGGCCGTAGGGGTCGCCGAGCGGGGGCAGGCCTGCCAACACCTGGGCGCTGGCCACCGCCGCGGCGGCGATGGCATTCAAGTTGTAGCCGCCCTCCAGGACTACCACCAGCCGCCCGCCGCACAGCTCGGCGGCTAGCGCTTGCAGGCGTTCCACCAGGGCTACATAGCCCTCGACTGTCAAGCGCATGTTGGCCAGCGGGTCGCGCCAGTGGGCGTCATAGCCAGCCGACACCAGGAGCACGTCCGGGCGCCAGCGCTGGGCGAGTGGCGTCAAGATCTCGTCGAACGCCCGCAGATACTCCGCATTGCCGCACCCGGGCGGCAGCGGGAGGTTGGCCGTCGTGCCGGCGCCCGCGCCGCTGCCGGCCTCTGCCAGGCGGCCGGTGCCCGGATAGAGGGGGAACTGGTGGATCGAGAAGAAGCAGACATCGGCCCGCTCGTAGAAGATCTCCTGCGTGCCGTTCCCATGGTGCACATCGAAGTCGACGATCAACACGCGCTGGGCGCCGCCGGCGCGCACGGCCCACTGGGCGGCGATCGCCACATTGTTGAACAGGCAGAAGCCCATCGCCTGGTCGCGCACGGCGTGGTGGCCCGGCGGACGGACCAGGACGAAGGCGTTGCGCAAGCGGCCGGCCAGCACTGCAGCGGTGGCGTCTACCGCCGCGCCGGCCGCGAGCACCGCCGCCTCGAACGACGCGGGGCTCACGAACGTGTCGCCATCCAGCCAGCCCCCCCCCTCGGCGGCCATGGCGCGCACCGTGCGGATGTAGGGTGCGCTGTGCACGCCCTCGATCACCGCGAGGTCGGCCGGGGGGGGCTGGCTCACCGCGAGATCGAGCAACAAGCCGTGGCGTTCGAACAGGGCCCAGGCAGCGGTCAGGCGGGAAGGGGCCTCAGGATGGCCAGGGGCCTCATGGCGCAGGAACTGCGGCGAGTAGTATAGCCCAGTCGACGACATAGGCGGCTCCGCCCGATGCGAAACGGGCGGGACCCTGCCGTGGCCCCGCCCGTGGACTAGGTCCGCTCAGACGCTAGGTGCCGGCCCGGGCAGCAAGCGCGGTTGCGGCGCGGGCGCGGGGGGCTGGGCCGGCGCGGGCTGTGCGGCGGTCGCCGGCGGTGGCGCCGGCGGCTCGGAGGCTGGCGGCGGCAGGTCGGCGAAGATCCGCTCCAGCTCCTCGCCCTCCAGCGTCTCGTGCTGGATCAGCTGCTGCGCCATGTAGTGCAGCTTGTCCATGTGCTGGCGCAGGATCGCCTCGGCCGTTTTGTAGCCCTTGTCGATGATCCGCCGTACCTCCTCGTCGATCGCCTCGGCCACTTTCTCGCTGTAGTTCTTCTGCTCGCCGATCTCGCGGCCGAGGAAGACCAGCTCCTCCTTATGGCCCAGGGCCAGCGGGCCGAGTTTCTCGCTCATGCCATACTCGCAGACCATCTTGCGCGCCAGGTTGGTGGCCCGCTCGATGTCGTTCTGCGGCCCGGTGCTCATCTCGCCGAACACCAGCACCTCGGCTACATGGCCGCCCAGCGCCGCCGCGATCATGTCCTCGAACTGCGACTTGGTCCAGAAGTAGCGATCTTCGCTCGGCAGGAAGCGCGTGTAGCCGCCCATCATGCCGCGGGCGATGATCGACACTTTGTGCACCGGGTCGTGGTTCTTCAGCATGCGGCCGACCAGCGCGTGGCCCGACTCGTGGTAGGCGGTGATCGCCTTCTCGCGCTCGCTCATTAGGCGGCTCTTGCGCTCCGGCCCGGCGATCACGCGGTCGATCGCCTCCTCCAGATCCTGCAGCGAGATCGCCTTGCGGTTGCGCCGAGCGGCCAGGATCGCCGCCTCGTTGACCAGGTTCATCAGGTCGGCGCCCGAGAAGCCCGGGGTCTGCTTGGCCAACAGGTCGAGCGAAACGTTTTTCTCCAGCGGCTTGCCGCGCGCGTGCACCTCGAGGATCTGCCGGCGGCCATTGATGTCGGGCCGGTCGAGCACCACCTGGCGATCGAAGCGGCCCGGCCGTAGCAGCGCCGGGTCGAGCACGTCCGGGCGGTTGGTGGCCGCGATCACGATCACATTGGTGTTCGTGTCGAAGCCGTCCATCTCCACCAGGATCTGGTTGAGCGTCTGCTCGCGCTCGTCGTGGCTGCCGCCCAGGCCGGCGCCGCGCTGGCGACCGACCGCGTCGATCTCGTCCACGAACACGATGCATGGTGCGTTGCGCTTGGCCTGGTCGAACAGGTCGCGCACCCGCGAGGCGCCGACGCCGACGAACATCTCGACGAACTCGGAGCCGCTGATGCTGAAGAACGGCACGCCCGCCTCGCCGGCCACCGCGCGCGAGAGCAGCGTCTTGCCCGTGCCCGGCGGGCCGACCAGCAGCACGCCCTTCGGGATGCGCGCGCCAAGGGCGGCGAACTTCTCCGGGTACTTCAGGAACTCGACGATCTCCTGCAGCTCCTGCTTCGCCTCATCGACCCCGGCCACGTCGGCGAAGGTCACCGTGGGCTTGTTGCCCAAGAACATGCGCGCGCGGCTCTTGCCGAACGACAGCGCCTGGTTGTTCGACCCCTGCGCTTGCCGCATCATGAACAACAACACGGCGCCGAAGAACACTACGGGCAGCAAGTTCACCAGCAGGCCGAGCCAGTTGGTGAACTGCGGGGGATCGACCACCTGGATGTTCACCGCTTCGAGCTGCTCCGGGGTCACCCCGTAGTCGCGCAGCGTCTGGCTAACCGTCGAGTTGTGCTCCTTACGCGCCGTGTAGCGCTTCCCGTCGCCCTTCTCGAAGGTCAGCTTGTCTTCCTGCACCGTGATCTTGCGGATGGTGCCCATCTTGACGCCGGCGGCCACCTCGCTCATGGATACGGTGGTGCCTTCTTTTTCCTGCGTGCCCGAGGACACCGTGATGAACAGTGCGATCACGGCGACCAGGATGATCAAGTAGACCAGACTATTGCGCAGCCATTTGGTATCCATCCATTGTCCTCCAACGCGCCGGCGCGCGCCGGCCGTTGCCGAGAGGACGCAAGCCCCGCGCGGGGAGGTGCCCCCGACCAGAGGCCGAAGCGGTAAGCAGTGCGTCCAGCATGGTCCAGTAGCCAGTGTGGGAAGTATATCAGACGGCCCGGCGCGGACCAACTGCCCGCGCGGGCATCTACGACTGGGCGGCGTACACCTCCGGGCGCAAGATCCCGATGTACGGCAGGTTCCGATAGCGGTCGGCGTAATCGCCGCCGTAGCCCACCACCCAGCGATCGGGGATGCGGAACCCGACGTAGTCCACCGGGTACGGCAGGTGCCCGTCGCGCACCTTGGCCACCAGCACGCAGTAGCGGACCGACCGCGCGCCCTGCTCGCGCAGGTAGCGATCGATCGTGCGCAGCGTGAGCCCGGTGTCCAGCACCATGTCCACCACCAGCACATCGCGCCCCGCCAGCGGCTCGCTCGGCGGCTGCTGGATGCGCACCGTGCCGCTGGTGACGGTCCGCGCGCCGTAGCTGGCCGCCCGCATGCAGTCCACGGCGATCGGGATGTCGATCGCGCGCACCAGGTCGGCGAGGAACAGCAGCGCGCCCTTGAGGATGCCGATCACCACCGGCGGCGCGTCGGCCGTGCGCGCGGCGTAGTCGGCGGTGATCTGAGCGCCCAGCGCGGCCACGCGGCGGGCGAGCGCCTCGCGCGACACGAGCACCGCCTCGATGTCGGGATGGTCGGCGGGCTGCAGCGGGCCAGGGTCCTCGCCGAGGAGAGCCCCCTCCGGCGGGGCGAAACGCGGGCGTTCGACCGTCACGGCGCTACCTCTAATCGCTGCACGGGGAGAGGACAAGCGCTGCTTGCCATCCCGGGCTCCGCCCACAAGTGCAGCGCGGTCGTCGTCTCGGGCCGCAGGCGCGCCCAGTGCGCGATGCGCTGCCCGACTACCCACACAATACCATTATCGGCCACTACCAGGGGTAAACGCGCGCGCTGGTGGCGTGGCACGCGGCTGTCCACCAGGAAGTCTTGTAGCCGCTTGGCGTGCGCCATGCCCAGCGGCTGGAAGCGGTCGCCCGGCCGACGGAACCGCACGCGCAGCGGCAAGCGCACGGCCGCGGCGTCCAGCCAGCCCTCGAATGGCGCGACCGCGCGCCAGCGGTCCGGCGGCGGGGGTGGCGCGTACTCCGCCCGCAGGCAGCCCCAGCCGGGCAGCACCAGGCCGCCCGGCACGGGCAGCGGCCAGCTCGCCGCCTCCGCCGCGCGCGCCGGGGCACGAGCGACCAAGCGCAGCGTGGGGCCCTCGCGCTCCAGCCGCAGCCCGTGCGGCAGGTCGATCCCGCGCCCCGATTCCCCCGCAGCGACTCGCAGCGCCGCGTCGAGCACCGCCTGGCTGAGATCGGCGGCGGTGCCCCGCAGCGCCACCACCGCCCGGCGAATCAGCCGCCGTTGCAGCGCCGCGGGCAGCTCCGCCCAGCCGGCGAGGGCGAGCGTCACCGCCGCGTCCGCCAGCCGGGCGCGCTGGCGCCACTCCATCTCCACGGCGCGCTCCACCACCGTGCGCTCCTCGGCCAGCGCCCGCGCCGCCCGCATCAGCGCCTGGCGCGCCCCGGGCTGCACGCGCTCCAGACAGGGGAGTACCTCGTCGCGCACGCGGTTGCGCGTGTAGGCACGCCCGGCCTCGACCAGCGGCGCGAGCCCCTGCTCGGCGCAGTAGGCCAGCGTGTCGGCGCGGGCGACCGCCAGCAGCGGCCGCACCACACGCAGCGCGCTGGGCGGCGGCGCGGGCGCGTCCAGCGGCGGGCCGAGCGCCGCCAGCGGCAGCGTGGCCACCAACGGCATGGCGCTCAGGCCGTCGAGGCCCGCGCCGCGCAGCAGGTGCAGCAGCAGCGTCTCCGCCACGTCGTCGGCGGTGTGGCCGACGGCCACCGCGTCGGCGCCGAGCTGCGCCGCCAGCCGCGCCAGCGCCTGGTAGCGGGCGTAGCGCGCCGCGGCCTGCACGTTCAGGCGATGCTGGCGGCGGTAGGCCGGCACGTCGAGGTGCAGCGTGACCAGTGGCAGGCCCCAGTCGGCGCACAGCGCGGCCAGATGGGCGCTCTCCGCGGCGCCCGCCGCGCGCAGGCCGTGGTCGACGTACACTGGATGCAGCGCCCACCCGTGCTCCGCGCGCAGCCGCCAGAGCGCATGCGTGAGCGCCAGCGAGTCCTGCCCGCCCGAGAGGCCGACCAGCACCCGCGCCCCGCTGCCCAGCCCCGCGGCGCGCAGGGCCGCCAGGCTGGCCCGCAGCGCGCGATCGACCCGCGCGGTCGTGGGAGCGGTAGGGTCCGACGCGGCCCCGCTCATGGCTCGTCGAGGAAGTGGCGCAGCCACTGGCGGGGCACGGGGATATCCGGGGTAGGAGTGGGGCGCGCGGCGGTCGGGGCGGGCGTGGGCGCCACGATGATCACCGGCACATCGCCCGGCCGCACGAGGTTCAGCTCCTCGCGCGCCACTCGCTCGATATAGGCGTCGCTGCGGTAGCGCGCGATGCGCCGCTGCAGCTCCACGTTCTGCTCGCGCAGCTCGGCCACCTCGCGGCGCATCGCCTCCACCTGGCGCGCCAGCTGGTAGCCCTCCACCGCCCGCTGCGCTGTGGCCAGCAGGATCAGCGCGCAGGCCGGCCCGACCACCGCCAGCAGCAGCCCTGCCGGGAAGCGCCGGCCGCCGATGTGCATCTCACGCACGTGCGCCTCCTCGTGCCCGCGCCACCCGCTCGGCCACCGACGGGTGCGTGGCCAGCAGCAGCTCCGCCCACCGCGGCGGCTGGCGTTCGAGCCGGTTCTGCGCCGCCAGCCGCTCCAGGGCCGTCGCGAACGCCGCCCCGTTGCCCGACAGCGCGACCGCGTAGCGATCGGCCGCGCGCTCGCAAGCCCGCGACCAGGCGTTCACCAGGGGCATGGTAGCAAGTCCGGCCGCGGCGGCGAGCAGTGCCAGCAGGGGGAACGCCGCGGGTGCACGCCAGTCGCCCAGCCCCCAAGTGGCGAACACCCACGGGAGCAGCCAGGCGGCCAGCGCCAGCCCGCCCCAGATCCCGGCCAGCTCGAGGGCGATCCCGCGCCAGATATCGCCGCGCACGTGGTGCCCCAGCTCGTGGGCCACGATCGTCTCGATCTCCTCGGGGGTGAACTGCGCCAGCAGCGTGTCGCCCAGCACCACGCGCCGCGACTGGCCCAGCCCGATCACCGCCGCGTTCGCCTCCGCCGTGCGCCGGCTCAGGGCGATCACCGCCACCCGCGGCGGCCGCACGCCCGCACGCTCGAACAGCGCCGCGATGCGCGCCGCCAGCGGCGGGCTGTCGAGGGGCCGCAGGGGGTAGAACAGCGGAACCACGACGTACGGCGTCACATAGGCCAGCAGCACGGCGCCCGCGCTCAGCAGCAGCGCGTAGCCCCACCACCAGTGGGGGCCGAGCGCCGCCACGCACAGGTAGAACAGGCTGGCAACCAGCGTGCCGAGCGCCACGCCGAGCGCGCTGGCTTTCAGCCAGTCGAGCAGCCAGCCGGCGGGCGACTGCGTGGCGAGCCCGTAGCGCCGCGGCAGCCAATATCCCCAGCCGTAGCTCGCGGGCAGCAGCAGGAGGCGGTACAGCGCCAGCAGCCCGGCGACCAACGCGGGCGCCACGGCCCAGGCGGGCAGCAGGGCGCTCAGCGCGGCGGTCCAGCGCGCCGCCAGCCCGCTGGACCACGCCAGCCCGGGCAACACAAGACTCGCCGTCGCCACGAGCAGGAAGTGTTGCCGCCGCGCCCTGCCCAGCCGGCGCGCCACCTCCTCGTCGCGCGTGGCCGCTGGCTCGGCGGGAGCGGGGGCGGCAGTGTTCATCGGCGGACCGGTACGCTAGGGGCGGCCGCCCGCGCGCGACCGGCGCGGTACTCGGGCAGCGGCCGCACCTCGTAGGCCTGCTGCGCGCCGCGCGCCGCCGCCAGCGCCTGCACGGCCACGCGCAGCGTGTCCAGCGAGGTGAAGCATGGCACGCGGCGCTCGACCGCCGCGCGGCGCATGGCCAGGCCGTCGCGCAGCGGCACGCGGCTCGGCGACAAGGTGTTGAGTACCACCTGCACGGTGCCGTCGCGGATCACGTCCTCGCAGTCAGGGTGGCCGGTGCCCAGCTTGGCCACCACGCACGCCACGGGCAGCCCGAACACCTGCAGGGCGCGGGCGGTGCCCTCGGTGGCGTAGATGCGGTAGCCCTGCTCGGCCAGCGAGGCGAGCAGCACCGCGGCGGCCGGCTTGTCGTCGTCGGCCACCGTAGCTAGGATCGCCCCCGCGGGCGGCAGCATGAGCCCCGCGGCGATCAGCGCCTTGGTCAGCGCGCCCTCGTAGGTCCAGTCGACACCCATCACCTCGCCGGTGCTCTTCATCTCGGGGCCCAGGTAAGTATCCACCTGCGGCAGCTTGGCCATCGAGAACACCGGTGCCTTCACCGCCACCAGCGGCTGGGCGGGCCACAGCCCGGGCGCGTAGCCCTGCGCCGCCAGGCTCTCGCCCAGCATGATCCGCGTGGCGATCTCGATCATCGGCACGCCGGTCACCTTGCTCAGGAACGGTACCGTGCGGCTCGCCCGCGGGTTGACCTCCAGCACGTACAGCGTGCGCGTGGCGCGGTGCAGCACGTACTGCACGTTGAACAGCCCGCGCACGCCCAGCCCGCGGCCCAGGCGCGTGGTGTAGTCGACCACCTGCTCGCGCTGCGCGTAGGTGAGCGACTGCGCCGGGTACACGGCGAGGCTGTCGCCCGAGTGCACCCCCGCGCGCTCGACGTGCTCCATGATGCCGGGGATGAGCACCTGCTCGCCGTCGCAGATGGCGTCGACCTCGAGCTCGATGCCCTCGATGTACTTGTCGATCAGGTACGGCCGGCGCTCGGACAGCTCGGCCGCGGCGGCGGTGTAGCGCAGCAGGTCGGTGGCGTTGTGCACGATCTCCATGCCGCGCCCGCCGAGCACGTACGAGGGCCGGATGAGCACCGGGTAGCCGATGTTCTGCGCGGTGAGCAGCGCCTCGCGCTCGCTGGTCACCGCCGCGCCGGGCGGCTGGGGCACGCCGAGCTGGCTGACCAGCTCCTCGAAGCGGTGGCGGTCCTCGGCCAGGTCGATCGCCTCCACGCTGCTGCCCAGCACGTGCGCGCCCGCGCGAGCCAGCGGCTCGGCCAGGTTGATCGCCGTTTGGCCGCCGAACTGGACCACTACCCCGGGGGTGCTGTCCGGAGTGGTCTCGTTGGCCAGCACCTCCTGCACGCACTCGGCGTCGAGCGGCTCGAAGTACAGCCGGCTCGACGCGTCGAAGTCGGTGCTGACCGTCTCGGGGTTGCTGTTGATCATGATGCTGGCCACGCCGCGCGCGCGCAGCGTCTCGGCCGCGTGCACACTACAGTAGTCGAACTCGATGCCCTGGCCGATGCGGATCGGCCCCGAGCCGATCACCACCGCCTTGGGGCCCTCCAGCGCGGGCGCCTCGTTCTCGGTCTCGTAGGTCGAGTAGAAGTACGGCGTGGCCGCCTCGAACTCCGCCGCGCAGGTGTCGACCATCTTGTACACGGGGCGGATGCCCCAGGTGTGGCGCAGCGCGCGCACCTGGTCGGGCAGCAGGTCGGCTAGCCGGCCGATCTGGGCGTCGGAGAAGCCCTGCCGCTTCGCCTTGCGCAGCAGCGCGGGCGTGAGCGGGCTGCCCAGCAGCTGGCGCTCGGTGTCGATGATCGCCGCGATCTTGGCGATGAAGAAGCGGTCGATCCGCGTGCGGCGCGCCACCTCATCGATCGACAGGTCGCGGCGCAGCGCGGCGGCGATCGCCCACAGGCGCAGGTCGGACGGCTGCTCCAGCGCCGCCAGCAGCGCCGCGCGGCCCGCCTCGCCCGCCCACTCGCTGGCCTCCCACAGCAGCGAGCGGCCGCCGAACTCCAGCGAGCGCACGGCCTTCTGCAGCGCCGCCTCGAACGAGCGGTCGATGGCCATCACCTCGCCGGTCGCCTTCATCTGCGTCCCGAGCGTGCGGTCGCCCGTGGCGAACTTGTCGAACGGCCAGCGGGGGATCTTCACCACCAGGTAGTCGAGCGCCGGCTCGAAGGCGGCCGTGGTACGCTGGGTGACGGCGTTGGGGATCTCGTGCAGCCGCTTGCCGATGGCGATCTTGGCCGCCACCCGCGCGATCGGGTAGCCCGTGGCCTTCGAGGCCAGGGCCGACGAGCGGCTCACCCGCGGGTTGACCTCGATCACGTAGTACTGGTCGCTGACCGGGTCGAGCGCGAACTGCACGTTGCAGCCGCCCTCGATGCCCAGCGCGCGGATGATGCGCAGCGCGGCCGAGCGCAGCCGCTGGTAGTCGCGGTCGCTGAGCGTCTGGCTGGGCGCGACCACGATGGAGTCGCCCGTGTGGACGCCCATCGGGTCGATATTCTCCATGTTGCAGATGGTGATGCAGGTGTCGGCGGCGTCCCGCATCACCTCGTACTCGATCTCCTTCCAGCCCAGCAGCGAGCGCTCGACGAGCACCTGGTGGATGGGGCTGGCCGCCAGCCCGGCGCGCGCGATCTCCGCCAGCGCCTGCGGGTCGGGCGCGATGCCCCCGCCGGTGCCGCCCAGGGTGTACGCCGGGCGTACGATCAGGGGGAAACCGAGCTGGTCGCCCACCGCCAGCGCCTCGTCCACGCTGTGGGCGATCACGCTATCCGGCACCGGCTCACCGATGCGCTGGAGCAGCGCGCGGAACCGCTCGCGGTCCTCCGCTTCCTGGATGGCGCGCAGTGGCGTGCCCAGCAGGCGCACGCCGTAGCGGTCGAGCACCCCCGCCTCGGCCAGCGCCACCGCCAGGTTCAGGCCCGTCTGGCCGCCGAGCGTGGCCAGCAGGCCGTCGGGCCGCTCGCGCTCGATGACCCGCGTGAGCACCTCGACGGTCAGCGGCTCGATGTACACCACGTCAGCCACGTTCTCGTCGGTCATGATCGTGGCCGGGTTGGAGTTGACCAGGATGGTGGTGATGCCCTCCTCACGCAGCGCCCGGCAAGCCTGGGTGCCCGCGTAGTCGAACTCCGCCGCCTGGCCGATGACGATCGGCCCGGAGCCGATCACCAGCACCTTGCGCACCGCCTGGGCGACGTGCGTGGTTGCGGGGGGAGGCGCTAACACTTTGCTCATGCGTCGTCACTCGCCTACGCGCGCCGCCAGCAGCGCGAAGAACTCATCGAACAGGTACTGGTTGTCCTGTGGCCCGGGGCAGCCCTCCGGGTGAAACTGCACGGAGAACACCGGCCGCTCGCGGTGGGCCAGGCCCTCGACCGAGCCGTCGTTCAAGTTGATGTGGCTCACGTAGAAGCCCGACGCCGCCGGCAGCGAGTCACGGTCCACCTGGAACTCATGATTCTGCGCGGTGATGTGTACCGCGCCCGTGCGCACGTCCTGCACCGGGTGGTTGCTGCCGTGGTGGCCGAACGGCAGGCGGCTGGTGGTGGCCCCCACCGCCAGCGCGAGCAACTGATGGCCCAGGCAGATGCCAAAGATGGGCAGGTCGGTGCGCAACAAGTCGCGGACCAGCCCCACGACGCCCGGCAGCGCCGCCGGATCGCCCGGCCCGTTGGCCAGCACCACCCCCGCCGGCCGCGCGGCGAGGATCGTCTCCAGCGTGGCGTCGGCGCCCACCGTGGTCACCGCCGCGCCGCGCCGTTGCAGCGAGCGCACGATGTTGTGCTTGGCGCCGCAGTCGAGCACCACCACGCGCGGCCCCGTGCCGGCGGGCGTGACGGCCGCGCTCGCGGCGCCCACCACCTCGCTCACCACGTCGCGCTCCGACAGCGCCGGCAGCTGGCGGGCGCGCTGGAGCAGCGCGGCGTGCTCGCCGGTGGACAGCTCTGGCCGCGCGATCGGCGCCAGCACCCCGCGCAGCGCCCCGCGCCGCCGCAGCCGCCGCGTCAGCGCGCGGGTGTCGATCCCCTCCAGCCCCGTGACGCCGTGGCGCGCCAGGTAGGCGTCCAGCGGCTCGCTCGCGCGCCAGTGGTGCGGCTCCAGGGCCAGCTCGCGCACGATCAGCCCCGCCACCCACGGCCGCGTCGACTCCGCCACCGCCAGATCGACACCGTAGTTGCCGATCTGCGGGTGCGTGAGCACCACCATCTGGCCGCGATACGACGGGTCGGTGCAGATCTCCTGGTACCCCGTCATGCCAGTGTTGAAGACGACCTCGGCGGCCGTCTCCCGCCCGGCGCCGAACAGCGTGCCCACGTATGCGGCACCGTCTTCCAGCACCAGCGCGCCCGGCACGGCGAGCCGCGGGACCGGGGCGCTCGGGGGGGATTCTACATGCACTACCATCTCAGCCCTGCTACACACGATAGACGATCTCGCCGCCGGCGATGGTGGCCCGCACGCGGCCGCGCAGCCAGTGGCCGGCCAGCGGCGTGCTGCGCCCGCGCGAGCGCCAGCGCGCCGGCTCGACCTGCCAGCGTGGCTCGGGGTCGAACACCACGCAGTCGGCCGGCGCGCCCGGCGCCAGGCGCCCGCCCTCCAAGCCGAACGCGGCCGCGGGCCCGACGGTCAGGGCGCGCAGCGCGGCGTCCAGCGCCAGCTCGCCCCGCGCCACCAGCTCCAGCAGCACGCCCAGCACGCTCTCCAGAGCACTCGCGCCCGGCGCGGCGTAGACGTACTCGCAGTCCTTCTCGATCGCGCGGCGCGGCCAGTGGTCGCTCACCACCACCAGCGTGCCATCGGCGACGCCCGCGCACAGCGCCGCGCGATCGGCGGCGGTCCGCAGCGGTGGCAGGAGCTTGGTGCTGGTGGTGTAGGGCCAGCCCTCGGGCCCGCTGGCCAGCGCCGTCTCGTCGAGCAGCAGGTGGTGCGCGGTCACGGCGGCGGTGACCGCCAGCCCGGCGGCGCGCGCGGCGCGCACCTGCTCCACGGCCGCCGCCGTGCTCAGCGGGCCGAGGTGCAACCGCCCGCCGGTCGCCCGCGCGAGCGCCAGCGCCCGCGCCACGGCGAACTCCTCGGCGGCGGCGGGGATGCCCGGCAGGCCCAGGTGTGTGGCCACCGCCCCCTCGTGCGCCAGGCCGCCCTGGGCGAGGTCGGGGTCGCACGGCTGCTCGACCACCGGCCGCCCCGTGAGCACACTGTAGCTGAGCGCGTTGCGCAGCACCCGCGCGCTGCGCACCGACAGCGCGCCGTCGGTGAACGCCACCGCGCCGGCCTCGGCCATGGCGCCCAGCTCGGCGAGTTCCGCGCCCTGGCGTCCGCGGGTCACCGCCCCCAGGGGCCGCACGCGCACGCGGGTCTCGGCGGCCGCCCGCTCGCGCAGCGCCACCACCGCCGCCGCGTCGTCGACGCAGGGGTCGCCCTCGCGCAGGCAGCAGAGCGTCGTGAAGCCGCCGGCCGCGGCCGCCGCCCCCAGCGTGGCGAGCGTCTCGGCGTCGTCGTGGTCGGCGTCGCCGAGGTGGCACTGCAGGTCGATGAAGCCCGGGGCCACGATGCAGCCCGTGGCGTCGAGCACCACCTCGTCGGCCGCCGCGGCGAGCGCCGGGCCGACCTCGACCACCCGGCCGTCGTGCAGGCGCACGTCGGCGAGGCCGTCGAGGCCGCTCGCGGGGTCGATGACCCGGCCGCCGCGGATGCACAGGGCGGTCATGCGCCCTCGCCTCCCAGCAGGTACAGCAGTGCCATGCGCACCGCCACGCCGTTGGTTACCTGATCGGCGATCGCCGAGCGTGGCCCGTGGGCCACCGCGGGCATGATCTCGACCCCCTCGTTCATCGGCCCGGGGTGCAGCACCAGGGCGTCGGGGCACAGCCGCGCTAGCCGCTCGGCCGTGAGGCCGTAGAGGCGCACGTACTCGCGCTCGCTGGGCAGCAGCGCCGCCTGCTGGCGCTCGCGCTGCAAGCGCAGGCCCATCACCACGTCGGCCCCGGCCAGCGCGCGCTCCAGGTCGTGGGTAACCTCTGTCGCCGGCCAGGGCAGCGGCCCCGTGGGCAGCAGCGTGGGCGGCCCGCAGAGAGTCACCCGCGCGCCCAGCTTGGTGAAGCCCCAGACGGCCGAGCGCGCCACCCGGCTGTGCAGCACGTCGCCCACGATAGCCAGGCGCAGGCCAGCGATTCGCCCCAGCCGCTCGCGCACGGTGTAGAGGTCGAGCAGCGCCTGGGTGGGATGGGCGTGCCAGCCGTCGCCCGCGTTGATCACGCGGCAGGCGACGCGCTGGGCAACCAGGTACGGCGCGCCCGCCGCGCTATGGCGCATCACCAGGATGTCGGCGCCCAGCGCGCGCAGCGTGTCGGCAGTATCCAGTAGCGACTCGCCCTTGACCACGCTGCTGGCCGAGGCCGTGACGTTCACCACGTCGGCGCCCAGCCGCTTGGCCGCCAGCTCGAACGACACGCGCGTGCGCGTGCTGGCCTCGTAGAACAGTGTCACCACCGTGGTGCCGCGCAGCGCCGGCACCTGCTTGATCGGCCGCGCCAGGACCTCCTTCATGCTCGCCGCGGTGTCCAGCACATGCGTGATCTCGGCGGGCGTGAAGTCGTCGAGATCGAGCACGTGGCGGCGGCCGGGCCACGCGGGCGCAGTCGGGCGTGGGGCGACGGGCGCGGGGACTGCTACGACCGACTGGGTCACTGCACCTCCTCGTTCCTGCGACTGACTGCCGGCCCCTCCGGCCGCTCGATGACCACCTCATCGCGGCCGTCGACCTCGACCAGGCGCACCGTCACGCGCTCCTGGCGGTGGGTCGGTAGGTTCTTGCCCACGAAGTCGGCGCGGATCGGCAGCTCGCGGTGGCCCCGATCGACCAGCACCGCCAGCTCTACCACCGCCGGCCGGCCCAGGTCGACCAGGGCGTCGAGCGCCGCGCGCACGGTGCGGCCGGTGTACAACACGTCGTCGACCAGCACGACGCGCCGGCCGGCGATGTCCACGGGGATCGCCGTGCGGTCGAGCCGCGGGCGCACGCGCGAGAGGTCGTCGCGGTACAGGGTGGGGTCGAGCCGGCCAACGGCCAAGGGCGCGGCACCGAGCGCGGCGAGCTGGTTCGCCAGCCGGGCAGCCAGCGGGATGCCCCGGGTGCGCAGCCCGACCAGCACTAGCGGGGCCGCCCCACCGCGCCGCTCGGCGATCTCGTGGCTCAGGCGTACCAGCGCCCGCCGGATCGCCTCGGCGTCCATGACCACGCGCGCGGCTGCGCCGTCGACCGCCATCGTCCTAGCGTCCCAGGACCGGCGGGCTGGCGGCGACACACCGTGTGAGCGCGGGGCGAGCCGCAGTGGGAGGGCGGCGGGGACACACGAACACGGCGAATCGCTCCTTTCCAGCCTCGCGGGACCGGTTTAAAGGCGCGAGCAGGCGTCGTTCCTGCCACCTCCACGGTACCATGCGGGAGCGGTTGGTGCCAAGCGGCACCGGGATTCGTGCTGCCCGCCCAACATGCCTTGGGTGTAACGGCCTAGTGGCGGGCGTCGCGGCTTGCCAGCGCGCCGTGTGGCTCGTATACTTTGCACAGGCTCGGGGCTTGCCGCCGCGCCGATGTCGCCGCTGCTCGCATCCCGGTCGCTGTAGTTGCTCGCTCAGCCAGTCGACGCAGAGAGGGCTGCTCGTTGCGCCAGCTGACCCTGGCGGAGATCATGCGCCTTGCCTTGCCCGCCGACACGCGGGTCCTCGCCGGCGCGGCCAACCTCCAGCGTCCCGTCCACTGGGCTCGGGTAGCGGGTACGCGCCCGCTCGCCGCCGGCTCGCTGGAAGCCGGCGAGCTGGTGATTTTCGCGGCGCTTCCCCCGGCGGTCACCAGCGAGAGCGCCCGCCGGCTGGTCGGCCTGCTCGACGAGATCAAAGTCGCGGGCCTGCTGCTGGTGCAGCCGCCCCCGTCCGCGTTGGTCGAGGCGGCCGAGGCGGCGGGCATGCCGCTACTCGTCGCGCCCGCGGCGGTACGCGCAGCGGATCTGGAACGTGCGATCGTCGCGCTGATCGTGGATCGCCGCGCCCACCTGCGCCAGCGCGCCGACGAGACCTACCAGCGGCTCACGCGCATCGCGCTGGAAGACCGCGGGCTCGGGGCCATCGTGCAGGCCTTGGCCGACACGATGGAGAAGCTGGTGGTGATCCAGGACGAGTATGGGCTCGTGCAGGAGGCCGCGGCGCCGCAGGCCCCGCGCGCCGACGCGCCACTCCCCCCGCTAGCGGTGGTGATCGCCGAGCTGCAAGCGCGCACGCGCGAGTTGCCCTGGCCCCGCCGTGAGGAGCTGCGCGCCCACGCCCCCAGCCCCCAGGTGCAGCTGTTGGGCGACTCGGGCCTGGCGCGGGTGATCGTGCCGATCGTGCTCAAGCGTACGATGGCCGGGTTCCTCAGCGCCGTGGGACCGGCGGCGGCCTGCGACGAGCTGGACCACCTGATCATCGGCCCGGCGGCGATTGTCTGCGCACTGGAGATCGCCAAGCAGCGGGCCGTGGCCGAGGCCGAGTACCGCCTGCAGGCCGATGTGCTCGACGCCGCGCTGACCGGCCGCTTCGCGTCCGAGGCCGAGCTGGCGGCCCGGGCGCGCGCGCTGGGCTACGATCTAAACGGCGAGCACGTCGCGCTGGCCTTCGCCCTCGACCACGGCCCGGCCGGCGATAGCAGCACGGTCGAGCAACCCCGCCTGCGGCTGCGCGATGCGCTGCGGCGGCTGCTCGACGAACGCGGTGTGGCATACCTGCTGCGCCAAGAAGAGGAGCGCGTGGTGGTGTTCGTGCCCGCTGGCCCCGAGGTGGCGCGCGGGGGGCCTGGGCCGGAGGCGCTGCGCCAGGCGTTGGCGGGCCTGCTCGAAGGGCTGGCGGTCTCGCTGGGCGTCGGGCGCGCCTATCGGGGGCTGGCGGGGCTGAGCACCAGCTACCACGAGGCCGCCGAGGCGTTGGCCATCGGCCAAGCATTGCTCGGCGGCAGCCGGACCACCCACTTCGCCGATCTGGGCATCCGCCGGCTGCTGTTCCCGCTGCGCGGCTCGCCCGAGCTGCAGGCGTTCTACGACGAGTTCCTGGGGGCGCTGGAGAGCTACGACGAGCGCCACGGCACCGAGCTGATCCGCACCCTGGAGGGGTTCTTCGCCCACCACGGCAACCACGTGCGCGCCGCCGAGGCGCTGCACCTGCACCGCAACACGCTGCTGTACCGCCTGGCCCGCATCCAGGCGATCGCCGGGCTCGACCTGGACGATCCTGAGGTGCGGCTGGCCGTGCAGGTCGCCCTGCGCCTGCGGCCGGCGGCCGGGCCGCGGCGCCCGGTGGAGGTGGTGGAGGCGAGCGGCGCCGCGGCCGGGGAGCCGGTCAACGGCGCACAGGCAGCGCGGGCGAGCCGCGTGGCACACGCTAGAGAGGATAGGAGCAGATGAGCAACCGGGCCAATCGCGAGCTGAAGCAGGAGGTGCTCAGCCAGGCCGAGCGCAGCGGCGTCAAGTTCGTCAACTTGCAGTTCACCGACATCGTCGGAGTGGTGAAGAACATCACTATCCCCATCCATAAGTTCGAGGATGCCATCGACTACGGCCTGTGGTTCGATGGCTCCTCGATCGAGGGGTTCGCGCGCATCCACGAGAGCGACATGTACCTGGAGCCCGACCTGGCCACGTTCGGGCCGATCCCCTGGGAGCAGGACGGCAACCCCACGGCCAAGGTGATCTGCAACGTGTACACCCCCGATGGGACGGAGTTCGCCGGCGACCCGCGCTATGTGCTGCGGCGCATGGAGGCCGAGGCGGCGCGCCTGGGCTTCCTGTTCCAAACGGGGCCGGAGCTGGAGTTCTTCCTGCTGCGCGGCGACCGGCCCGGGGCCATCGAGAGCTTGCCGCACGATCGGGCCAGCTACTTCGACGTGACCACCGACGAGGCCGCCGAGGTGCGCAAGGAGATGGTCAATGCCCTGGAGGCCCAGGGCATCACCGTCGAGGCGAGCCACCACGAGGTGGCGCCGGGCCAGCACGAGATCGACTTCCGCTACGGGCCGGCGCTGCGCACCGCCGACGCGGCGATTACCTTCCGGGTGACCATGAAGGCGATCGCCGAGCGCCACGGCCTGTATGCCACGTTCATGCCCAAGCCGTTCTACGGCATGGCCGGCTCTGGCATGCATACGCACCAGAGCCTCGCCGACATCCACACGGGCCAGAACCTGTTCCACGACGAGACCAACGAGTACGGCCTGTCGGCGATCGCGCGCCACTACATGGCCGGGCTGTTGCACCACGCGCGCGGCATGTGCGCCGTGCTGGCGCCGCTGGTGAACTCCTACAAGCGGCTGGTGCCTGGCTACGAGGCGCCGGTGTACATCAGCTGGGGGCGCATCAACCGCTCGGCACTGGTACGGGTACCGCGCATCACCAAGGGGCGTCCCTCGTCGACCCGCATCGAGCTGCGCTGCCCCGACCCGAGCTGCAACCCGTACCTCGCCTTCGCCGTGATGCTCGCCTGTGGCCTCGACGGGATCAAGCGCCAGCTGCCGCTGCCGCCGCCGATCGAGGAGGACCTGTTCCATTTCGACGAGCAGACCATGGCCAAGCACGCCGTGGGCATGCTGCCCACCTCGCTGGCCGAGGCGCTCGACGAGCTGGAGCGCGACGACGTGGTGCGCGAGGCGCTCGGTCAGCACGTGTTCGACTGGTTCCTGGAGGCCAAGCGCCAGGAATGGGATGAGTACCGCAAGCAGGTCACGCCCTGGGAGATCGAGCGCTACCTGCAGGTCTACTAGGAGCCCGGCCGTGGCCGAGAGCCTCGCGCTCCGCTATGACCGGCTGTACCGCACCCTGGCCTCCGAGGCGTACCTCCTGAGCCTGGGCGAGACGCCGCTCGGGCGCCTCGAGCTGCACTTCGCCCAAGGCGTGGTGTACGGACTGCTCCTGCTCGAGCAGGAGCTCGACCGCGCGGTGGTGCGCGCGTTGCTCGCCCAGATCGACGACGATCTGGTCTGGACAGCCGGGGTAGCGCGCGAGGACTTCGTGGTCTCGGTGTTCGTGGGCCGCGAGGTGGGCGTGTTCGACGACCGCGCGCGGGCCGAGAGCGAGGCGTCGCCGAATGGGGGAGGCGATGGCCACTAACCCCCCCGCCGGCACCGGCGAGGCGGAGCCGCCGGCCGCCGCGCGGCTGCGGCTGTTCGTGGCTATCGAGCTGCCCGCGGCGTGGCGCCGCTACCTGGCCGCGCGGGCGGCGGAGCTGGAGCGGCTAGCGCCCGGCTATGCCCGCTGGGTCGCGCCCGAGCTGCTCCATCTGACCGTGGTGTTTCTCGGCGAGCAGCCGCCGGCGCAGCGCGCGGCCATCGAGCGCGCGCTGCGTGACGCCACCGCGCGCCAGGCGCCTTTTCAGCTCGCCCTGGGCCCGCTCGGCCACTTCGGCGGGGCGGTCCCGCGTGTGCTGTGGGTGGGCGCCCACGCCAGCGGCCATGGGCTGGAGGCGCTGCACGCTGCCGTGGGCGCGGCGCTGGCCGCCGAAGGCGTGGCGTTCGACCGCAAGCCGCTGGTAGCGCACCTGACACTCGGTCGTGCCCGCCCAGGAGCCGACCCGGCCGTCGGCCGGCGACTCGCCCGGCAGCTCCCCGCCTTGCCGCTGCCCGCCGCGCCGCCGCCGTTCACCGTCGAGGCGCTGACGCTCATGCGCAGCGAGCTGCAGCCAGCGGGCCCGCGCTACACGCCGCTCGCGCGCTTCCCACTCACTCCTCGCGCCGGCCGCGGAACACCAACTTGAGGCCCGTGCCCTCGAAGCCGAACGCCTGCCGCAGGCGGTTCTCCAGGTAGCGCCGGTACGAGAAGTGGAGCAGCTCTGGGTCGTTGCAGAAGAACACGAACGTGGGCGGCCGCACGTCGCTCTGGGTGGCATAGAGGATCTTGAACTGTTTGCCCTTGCTGTACAGCGGGTGGTCCTGTATCGCCTGGCCGATCACGGCGTTCAGCCGCGCGGTGGGCACCCGGCGGCGATGCTCCTGCGCCGCCGCGATCGCCGCGTCGAGCACACGCCGCACGCCGCGCCCCGTCAGCGCCGACACGAACAGCAGCGGCGCGTAGTCCAGAAACTGGAGATTGCGGCGCACGACCTGCGTCCACTCGGTCTGCACGCGCGGGTTCTTCTCCACCAGGTCCCACTTGTTCAAGACCAGCACGACGCCCTTGGCCGCCTCTTGGATGTAGCCCGCGATGTGGGCGTCCTGCGCCGTGATGCCCTCCTGGGCGTCCAGCACCAAGATAGCTACATCGGCGCGGTCGATGGCCCGTAGGGCGCGCAGCACGCTGTACTTCTCGACCCCCGGCACGATGCGGCCACGGCGGCGGATGCCGGCGGTATCGATCAGGCGCAGGCGGTGCTCGCCGTAGTCGAATACGGTATCTACCGCGTCGCGCGTGGTCCCGGGGAGGTCGCTGACGATCGAGCGCGGCTGGCCCACGATAGCGTTGAGCAGCGAACTCTTGCCCACGTTCGGGCGCCCGACGATGGCGATGCCGATCTCGTCCTCGGCGGGCGGCTCCTCAGGAGTGCGGGGCAGCCGCACGAGGATAGCGTCGAGCAGGTCGGCCACGCCGCTACCGTGGATGGCGGAGATCGCGATCGGCTCGCCGAGCCCCAGCGCGTGGAACTCCAGCGCGAGGAGCGGTCCGCGCGGGCCCTCGGTCTTGTTCACCGCGACCAGCACGGGCTTCTGAGTGCGGCGCAGCAGCTCGGCCAGGTCGAAGTCGGCGCTGGTGGGGCCGGTCTGTCCATCGGTGACCAGCACGATAACGTCGGCCTCGTCGATAGCCGCCTGGGCCTGGGCCCGCGTGCCGGCCATGATGTCGCCTTCGACTTCCAGCCCGATGCCCCCCGTATCGACCAGCGTGAACTCCACCTCGGCCCACTCCGCGTTGCCGTACAGGCGGTCGCGCGTGGTGCCGGGCACCTCGTGCGTCACTGCGTAAGGGCGCCCGATGAGGCGGTTGAACAGCGTCGATTTGCCGACGTTCGGCCGGCCGACCAAGGCGACCAGCGGTTTGACCATATGGCTATCGCTCCCCTGCCGTCGTGGTGCGTGTCGGCGCCGGGGTGGCCGTGGCGGACGCGCCGGGCGTGGGCGAGGCGGTGCGCGTGCCCGTGGGCGTGGCCGTCGGCGGGGCGGTCGGGGTTGCGGAGGGCGATGCGGTGGGGATCGGCACGGGAGTCGCGGACGCTTCCGGCTGGGGCACGCCGCTCCCCTCCACGGTGGGCGGGGGCGGGGAGGGCGGTGGTGGCGCGGGCGTGGGAGCGGCGCGCGAGCTCACCGCTTGCAACGTGAGCGTCACGGTGCTCGGTTGCAGCGCCTCCAGCGTGAAGCCCGGCGGCAGCTGCACCGCGACGGGCAGCGCGTACGTGCCGGCGTCGAGGCTGCTGGCGTCGACCCGGGCGCGCACGTCCGTCGCGTTCAGCCCCTGGGTAGCCGGTCCACTGGCGGTGACCTCGACCAGGGGGAGGTCGTTACTGACGTAGAGGGTGCTAGCTAGGTTGGCGACGTTGATCGGCACGCGCAGCGTCTGCGTCAGGGTCAGCGGCACGACCTGCACGGTCAGGGTGATCTGATCGGCCCGGCCCAGCGTGAGGCCCGGGGGCACCTGCGCGCTGACCGGTTGCGAGAAGGGGCTGGTATGACCGGTGAGATCGATAGGACTGGTCTCCACCGCGTTCACGTTGGTCAGGGCGGCGGGATCGCCGACCAGCGGGACGACGGCGGGATCGACGGTAACGCTCTGCACCCAATAGCCTGGGGGAACGCTCCCCTGCACGCGGGGATGAATGCCGACCTCCTTGTAGCCGAGCTGCTGCGTGACGGGCAGGGTGACGCGGACCAGCGCGGGCTGGACCTGGGTCTGGGCGGTGCTGGGATTGAGGCGCTCGCCCTGGGCGCTGACCAACTGCACCGGCAGCTGCTGGTCGATGTCGGCGGTGGCCGCGTCCAAGCGCACCTCGACCTCCGCCGCCTCGACGCGGTTGACGTAGCTGGCCGGGCCGGTCACGCTCACGCTGGGGGGGCTGATCTCCGCGCGCCCCGCGCGGTACCCGAACGGGGGGTTGCCCTCGGTGCGCGCGCGCACCGGCACCGAGCGCGAGATCACCTCCTCCAGCCGCACGCGCAGCCGGCGCGGATTCGGCTCGCCGATGCGCACGCGCGGGTCGCGGCTGCCCACTTGCGCCACCTGGACCTCGAACTCCTCGCCCGCGGGATCGGTGGTGCGCACGGCACGCGAGAGGTCGACGAAGGCGCGGAAGTCCGCCTCGTGAACCTCGGCCAGCGCGTCGCGCGGCGCACTGATCTGGACCTCCACCGGGCTCCACTCCGCCTGGTTGGTGACCACCAGCCCCGGGGGCACGTTGCGCGGCTCGACGGTGAGCCGCAGCGTGGTCAGGCGCTCGGGGTTCTGCTCGGCTTGTACCTGCACCCAGATGGCGAGCGAGAAGGCGAGGGCCAGCAGGGCGCGGCCGAGGTCGAACCCTGGAATCTCAGGCATGGCGCCGCGCCTCCCCGCCGCGAATCCAGGTACCCACGTCGCGCAGCCAGCTCGTGATCCCACGCACGAGCCGTAGCCGCCCGCGTTGCTGCGCCGGCTGGTAGATGACTTGGAGCACCTTGCGCAGCTTCTCCTCGTCGAGGTTGCGCACCATGCGGCCGTTGTTGGCGATCGAGATCTGGCCGTTCTCCTCCGAGACCACCACGCACAGTGCGTCGGTCCGCTCCGTGATCCCGATCGCCGCCCGGTGGCGGGTGCCCAGGTGCGCGCCGAGGTGCGTGTTTTCCGTGAGCGGCAGGAGGCAGCCCGCGGCGACGATCCGCTCGCCCTGCACGATCACCGCGCCGTCGTGCAGTGGCGCGTGGGGGAAGAAGATGTTCAGCAACATCTGCTCGGACAGCAGGGCGTCCAACCGCGTGCCGGTCTCGGCGTACTCGCCCAGGCCGGTGTTGCGCTCCAGCACGATCAGCGCGCCCCAGCGCAGCTCGGACAGCCGCCGCGCGGTGGTGGCGATCGTGTCGATGGTGCGGCCGGCGGCCGTGAGGGTGGCCGGGCGGCGCAGCAGCTGGCCAGGCCGCCCGAGCTGCTCGCCCGCGCGACGCAGCTCGGGGGCGAAGATGACCACCAGGGCGAGCAGCAGGCCGTTGAGCGCGCCGCGCAGCAGCGAGCCGATCACCGAGAAGGCAAACAGGTTGGCCAGCACGGCGCCGACGACGTAGGCGATGGCCAGCCCGCGCAGGATAGGCATCGCCGTGGTCCCTTGGATGAACGACAGGCCGACATAGATCACCACGGTGATGATCAGGAACTCGACCAGCCCGCGCCAGTCGACGAGCAGGCGGAGGCCGTAGAGCAGGTTCTGGAGCAGCTCACTCAAGGCCGCACGTCTCCCCGTGGCCCGCCCGGGCGAGCCGCGCCGCGCACGCGCCGCCGGCTGTCCGGCGCGCCGCCCCGCGCCGGGGTACTAGCTGCTGCCCGCTTCGGGGCGGGCGCCTCGCGCCAGGGCCACCTCGGGGGCCCCGAGCAGCGCGCACAGCAGCGCCTTCTGCGCGTGCAGCCGGTTCTCCGCTTGGTCCAGCACGATCGAGCGCGGGCCGTCGAGCACCTCGTCGGTGATCTCCTCGCCGCGGTGGGCGGGCAGGCAGTGCATCACCACTGCGTCGTCGGCCGCGTGGGCCACCAGCGCGGCGTTGACCTGGTAGGGCGGGAAGATCGCCTGGCGCTGCTCGCGCTCGGCCTCCTGTCCCATACTAAACCAGACGTCGGTGTAGATGACGCGGGCGCCGCGCACGGCCTCGGTGGGGTCGTGGAACAGGCGCAGCCGCGCCCCGCGCGCCTCGGCGGCCGGCGTTTGGGCACGCTGGCGGGCTCGCTTCCAGATCCCCGCGTCGGGCTCGTAGCCCGGGGGGGTGGCCACGCGCAGGTCGAGCCCCACCAGCGGCGCGGCGGCGATCAGCGACGCTGCCA
>Ga0070737_10001344_pt1 | contig 35812 bp, 33 predicted proteins | sample Coa_R1_10_FD_66438 | JGI IMG/M metagenome (GOLD analysis project Ga0070737, IMG submission 66438) | Surface soil microbial communities from Centralia Pennsylvania, which are recovering from an underground coalmine fire - Coalmine... | ecosystem: Environmental > Terrestrial > Soil > Unclassified... | reverse complement strand
TGAATCCGGAGACCCAGGAAGCCGAAATTCTCTATCACATTTATTTTCAGGACTCGCAAAAGAAGGATTATTTCTTTTTCGCGCGCAAGTATATGGAGCGTGACCCACTCCAGCCCATGGCCGGGGTGCGCGAGATTCTTCATGATTACACCACGGCTTACTGCCACCTGACGGAGACAGAATCCGGCAGGGAGTTGGGCATGGCGTTGCTGAAGTTCAAAACCTTTGAGGACTTGCCGGCCGTTGAGAGCTTTGCCGAATTTCTCAAATCATTTCAGGTGACGGGGACGGAGAGTTCGTGGCTCAAGGCCCAGGCGCGCCTGCGCTTTCTGGCTTTTACCAATCAGTTCGTCATCCGCGAGTATGAGCCTCTCAGCTTGGCCGCGGATATGACGGCGGACGAAGTGCGGGAAGAGGTGCTGCGTGGGGCGACCACAGCGGATGAATTCAGCACGCGGCCCACAGCCGAATTGCAGCAGATTCTGCGCGAGACGCCGACTCTTCCGCTTGAAACGCTCATCAATCACGGCGGCGTGACCATTGATTACGCCAACCGGCGCATCTGGCGCGATTCCTTCTGGAAAGGGTCTTTCGCCAGAGATTCACTCCTCGGCTGGGAAGAGCGCGTCCGCAACGCCGCGTTGGGAGAAGGCGCATCGCAAGCGGCCTCGGTCTATACCAGCGGCAGCTTCTGGAAACGGTTTGATTCCATTCAGGACGGCGAAGCCGTCGGTTATGTGGTGAATTACGAGCTTCATAGCCTGCCCGGCAAGCCCCTCGTGAAACAGGTAAAGTATCCGGACGACAATCGCAAGTATTTCCGCGCCGGCGACGATATCCTGCTCCTCACCTACCAGAACGAGCCTTACCGCAAGGTCTACGATACGATCAAAGCCATCGACAAGGACAACTGCATCGGCGTGATGCACCTTGGAGAATTTCCGAACGGCGTCGAGTTCGCCACGTTTGTGATGGCGCGCAACAATTATCCCTTTGAAAAGATGTCGGTGCCTGACCATCAGGCTATTTTTAACGGCGATCACGTCCATGTGCCTTTGCCGAACGAAATTACCGGCGCGTGGGAAGGCCACCTGATTTTCCTCACGCGGCCGGATGTGAGCCTGTTGAATCAATTGAATCCTGTAGCATTCCGGCTGAAGTTTTTGCCTGCCTCGAATGGCGTGGCCGGACATTACCAGTTCGGGATTCTTTCAGGAAGCATGCAGGTGCAGTTCACCGATGAGTTTGTGGAGTTGCTGGATTTCACAAAATTCCACGATGAGATCCGCATGATTGACAATCAGACGATGATTGGCAAGTGGGTGTCGCCGCCCGCACCCGTCTGGCTGAATAATTTGCTGGTGCATAAGGCACTGGAAGGGTATCTTGAGCCGGGCAAGGACCGGCTGGCGTTTTATTATCTCCTGACGCGTGCATCCTAGCCCGGCCATTTTACAACTCAAGCCCGACGCGGCGGCCTTGGTCCCCCCACCAGGGCCGCCATCTCTCTTCGCCTCCGATCCGAGAGACACTTCAACCCCACATAGGGGATACGATGTGACTGGGCTCTACCAGGTTCGTGCTCCGGTTGACAGAGTTCGGAAGTGACCGGTAAACTTTATAAATTGAGCCTAATCAATTAAGTTCACTGGCAGGCCTGACAATGGATTTTGATCAGGACGTGGCCGAGATGAGGTCTTTTTATGTATGCCATTTTTAGGACCGGCGGGAAACAATACAAAGTTTCCCCCGGTGATGTGATTCGAGTGGAAAAGTTGCCGGCGCAGGCGGGCTCCCAGGTGGAGTTTAACCACGTCTTTGCGGTTCGCAAGGACACGCTGCGGGTGGGGGACCCTTTAGTGAAAGACGCCAGGGTGACCGGCGTCGTTCTGCGCAACGGAAGGGCCAAAAAAGTTCGGGTGTTGAAGTACAAGCGCAAGAAGCAGTATCGGAGGACTTCAGGCCACAGGCAGGCCTTCAGCGAAGTGCTGGTACAGGAGGTTGTGGGCGGTTAGCCTCTTTTGAGATTGGAACCTGACCTCGGGGAGTTGATGGAATGGCGCACAAGAAAGGTTTAGGCAGTTCACGCAACGGGCGAGACTCCAACTCGCAGCGTCTGGGCGTTAAACGCTTTGACGGCCAGCTCGTTTCAGGCGGATCGATTCTGGTTCGGCAGCGCGGGACGCGCCTGAAGCCGGGCGAGAATGTGGGGATCGGTAAGGACGACACGCTCTATGCCAAAGTGAGCGGCGTGGTGCGATTTGAGGATAAGGGCCGGTCGGGCCGCTACGTCAACATTGTCGTTCCTGTGGCAAACTAGCGTGTGGAGCACAAATCCTTGATGCTTCATCGCGCCCCTCCTTGCGCAGCGTTAGCGGAAAATAATAACGGGTGCGGGAAGGGGAATAAAGTTTTCGCTTCAAGACGCGGAAGCATGCAGGTTTTTCACATGGAGAGGCATTAAGCGTCAACTAGGCGACAAGTTAAGCCCCGAAGCGGCGGAAGGCTGAAGACAAAGTTCGGCCTTTCACCGCTTTTTTTGTCTGTGACTGATGAAATCGAGCAGCCGGTCGCCGTGTAGCCACGGTTCGCCAGGCAGAAGCTTTTCATGTTCATTGATGAAGCCAAAATTCGCGTGATGGGCGGCCATGGCGGCAGCGGCTGCGTGGCTTTCCGCCGTGAAAAGTATGTTCCGCGAGGCGGACCGAGCGGGGGTGATGGCGGCGATGGCGGCAACGTTTATCTCGAAAGCAGCGAACATCTCAATACCCTGCTGAAATTTCGCTATAACCCTGAGTTTACGGCAGAGCGGGGTCGCCACGGTGAGGGATCGAATCGACACGGTAAAAGCGGCGGGGATTTGATCGTTCAGGTGCCGGTGGGCACTCTCGTTTACAATAATCAGACAGACGAATGTTTGTGGGATTTTACGGCATCTGGCCAGCGATTCCTGGCTGCCCGAGGCGGCCGAGGCGGAAGGGGGAATGCGCGCTTCGCCACCTCGGTGAATCAGGCGCCCCGGCGCGCCGATCCGGGCCAGCCGGGGGAAGAGCTGGAACTGAGGCTGGAATTGAAGTTGCTCGCGGATGTGGGGCTGGTCGGATTCCCCAATGTCGGCAAGTCCACACTCCTTGCCCGCCTGAGCGCAGCGCGGCCTCGAATAGCGGACTACCCTTTCACGACGCTTGAGCCTTACCTTGGCGTTGCCGGGCTGGATGGCGAGCGATCATTCGTCATGGCGGATATTCCCGGTTTGATTGAGGGCGCACACGAGGGGCGCGGTCTGGGCACGCGATTCCTCCGGCACATCGAGCGCACCCGCTTGTTGCTTCACCTGATCGACGTGGCTGAGGGCAGCGAGCGCGATCCGGTGGAGGACTACCACGTGATCTTGAGCGAGCTTGAAAGCTTCAGCCCCGAGTTGGCGCGCAAGCCGATGCTCCATGTGGCCTCCCGCGTGGATGCGACCGGAAACGGAGAGAAGCTTGGCGCGCTCAGGCGGTTCTGCCAGCAGCAAGGGGAGCCGCTTTATGAAATCTCCGCCGTGACAGGCGAGGGCCTGGAAGGGTTGAAAAATGCGATTTGGGCAGCCCTGGAAAGCCTCTCCCGAGTTCCTGTCCCGGCTCAGAATTCTCGAAAGGCACAGCTTGAAGGACCGATCTCCAGGTGAAAATCGCGCTGTTTGGCGGCACGTTTGACCCCATTCATTTCGGCCATTTGCGCGCGGCTCGCGCTGCCGTCCGCAAGTTCCGCCTGGACCAAATTCTGTTCGTGCCCTCGGGTCACCCGCCTCATAAACCTGAAGGCGATTTAACGCCTTTTGCCCATCGTTTTGCGATGGTTTCGCTCGCCTGCGCCGGCGAGGCGAAATTTGTTCCGTCGCTTCTGGAAGTCCCTGACGGCGAGCCACAATACTCGATTGACACCGTCCAAAGGTTTAAGAAATCATTTGGCCCTCAGGATCATCTTTTCTTTATGGTAGGGATGGATGCTTTTCTTGACCTGCCGCACTGGAAAGATCCTCGCAAGCTCCTGAACCTGATAGACTTTATTATCGTCTCCCGACCGGGGTTCCGCGTTGAAGACATCCTGAAAGTGATTCCGACTCAGATGGTCAAAAAGCACAAGAGAGAGAAGGTGATCCAGCTTCAGCGCGTTCAACTCCACATTTTGGATGGAGTCCATGTCCCCGTCGCTTCGCATGAAATTCGCAGCGCGATACGGAACGGGCGCTCCGTTGCTGGCCTTATCCCGCCGCTTGTGGAAGAATACATTATGAAGGAAAAAGTCTATAAATCAGAAACTCGCCGGAGAGCGCGCTCATGAGCCCGGGGCTTCGGGATGCCATCGGGGCCGCGCAGGACCGAAAGGCGTTGGATTTGAGCGTGCTCGATCTGAAGGAGGTTTCGTCTTTCACAGACTTCTTTTTGATTTGCACCGGCACTTCCACTCGCCACACGCAAGCCATCTGCGATGGCATTGTCGAGCGGCTTAAGAACTCCGGGCTGACGCCGGCTCACATGGAAGGCTATTCACAGGCCGAATGGATCCTGTTGGACTATCTCAGTTTCGTCATTCACATTTTTGTGGAGCGCGCGCGGCTTTTTTACGATCTGGAGCGGTTGTGGAAAAATGCGCGTCGGGTTGAGGCGCCGGAAACAGAAGCCTAGCGCAGGCTTGAGGGCCGTATTCAGACCGCCGAGCGCCCTCGCCACAGTATCTTAGAGCCATCAATCCTCTTAGGTTGACATGCGCATCCGCCTCATCTGGAAGGGCAGGACTAAAGACGAGCATCTCCGGGCGCTCCAGGCGGACTATCAGGCTCGCATCGCTCACTTTTCAAAGCTGGAAGTGGAGCAACTCACTGCCGATCGCTCTTCTCGAACGCGGAAAGAGGGGGTTCTATCGACTTCCGAGAAGAGGCTTCTGGAAAAAGTGGCGTGCAGCCGAAAAGTGGTTTTGGATGAACGCGGCGAGGAGTGGACATCCGCTGAATTCGCCCGGTGGATGAGCGCGTGCGCCGTCAAGGGAATCCGCGAACTGGCCTTTCTGATCGGAGGGCCAGAGGGTTTTTCGGAAGCTTTTCGGGAAGAGGCCGACGTGCTGCTTGCGCTCAGCCGCATGACTTTAACGCGCGATTGGGCCCGGACACTGCTGTTGGAGCAAATCTATCGCAGCTTCACCATTCAGCATGGGTATCCCTATCCGCGCTAGCGTAACTGAAATGCGTGACATGGCTTGAGGCTTCGATGTCATGCCGAGGCTTATGCCTGTCATTCTGACGCCGAGCGCAGTGAGGCGGAAGAATCCCCTGTATTTCGGCCCAAAGTAGCAGAGCATCGACTTTATCAGCTCTTGTTGTTGGCGGGAATACGTCGCTGACGAAATCCCGTCACGCAGCGAAACCAAGGGATGCAGCCCTCACGAGCTTATTCTTGAGGCGAGAATTCGAGGAGGCATTTTTGCCCGAAGCGAAAAAAGGGTTGATCATCGTTCATACGGGACCGGGCAAGGGTAAGACGACAGCCGCCTTGGGGACCGCTTTCCGCGCTGTCGGCCAGGGTATGAAGGTGTTGATGGTACAATTCATCAAAGGCTCGTGGCATTATGGCGAGTTGGACGCCGCCAGGATGCTGGGGGATGAGAAGTTTCAAATCCTGCCCATGGGGCGCGGCTTTGTGAAAGTGGGAGTGGAAAAGCCCGATCCTGAGGATGTCCGTCTGGTAGAGGAAGCCTGGGCCTTCGCCTTGGAGAAGATCGCGAGTCGCGCATACGACCTCGTCATATTGGATGAAATCAATTACGCCATCAGCTATAAAATGCTCGATCCGGAAAAGGTTGCCGCGGCGTTGCGTCAGAAACCGGAAGCTGTCCACGTGATTCTGACGGGACGCAACGCCCACCCCTCGATCATCGAACAGGCGGATCTGGTCACAGAGATGCGCGAGGTGAAGCATCCTTATCAGAAGGGGATCGTGGCGCAACGAGGCATTGAATATTGAGCGATGGGATATTCGGTTATCTGTCGCTCCGGCTTCAGGTAGTGTCCTAAATCCGGCTTGCATCACGTGGCACGGCCATCTTGGCCGTGACGGTTCAACGCTTCACGGGCGAGACGCCCGTGCACATGGCGAACGGGGACACTACCCGCCCTCAGGGTAGGAGGCGCGGGACAAGGTCTGGTGTTAAAATCAGGTAGTCCCGTGAAACAAGGACAGTTTTCCTGAACCTGATTGCAGGCCCGAAAATTGACTTCGATGAGTTGGTTTCGCAAAGAAAAGCAGCCACTGGAACCGCCCAAGGCCAAGCGAGTGCAGACAGAAGGCCTTTGGATCAAGTGTGCGAATTGCAAACAGACGCTCTGGAAGAAGGACCTGGAAGCCAATTTCCATTGCTGCCCCAAATGCGATTACCACTTCCGCATCTCAGCCCGTGAACGGCTGCGCATGCTCTTTGATGGCGGCCAGTACACGGAACACGACGCTGAACTCCGCTCGTCTGATCCTCTGGGTTTTAAGGATACGAAACCTTACCGTGACCGTCTCAAGAAAGCCGAGAAAGAAACCGGGTTGAAAGACGCTTTGATTACCGGCGAAGGTCTGCTCGAGGGGCGGCGCGTCGTGATTTGCGCGATGGAGTTCAACTTCATCGGCGGAAGCATGGGGGCGGTGGTGGGCGAAAAAATCGCGCGCGCCATTGATCGTTGCATCGCGCAGCGCTTGCCGCTCATCATTGTTTCCTGTTCGGGAGGGGCGCGGATGATGGAAGGTGCTATCAGCCTGATGCAAATGGCCAAAATCAGCGCTGCTCTGACCCGATTGGAGGAAGCCAGGCAGCCTTATATTTCGATTCTGACCGACCCCACCACCGGCGGCGTAACCGCCAGCTTTGCCATGCTGGGAGACTTAAATATTGCGGAGCCGGGCGCCCTGATTGGCTTTGCGGGGCCCCGGGTAATCGAGCAGACTATCCGGCAGAAACTGCCGGAAGGTTTCCAGAAAGCGGAGTTTCTTCTGGAACATGGCATGCTCGATGCAATTGTCCCCCGTAAGGAATTAAAAGCTTATCTCGGTCGAATTTTGGGCTTTTTAGCTGCGTCGGACTTTCAACGAGAGTCGGCAGCGCAAGGAGCGTGAGGCTGGATATTTGCGACCAGGCATGGCCCTTTAGTTCCTGCACAGCGGCTCCCTCATCCATGTCGCATTTCTTCGCCGACTGAGGAACGGCGATCAATCTTCGCACTATGAATTACGAGGAGTGCCTCCGTTATCTTGCCGATCTCGGCCATGAGTTGCGCGGCGTCAAGTTTGATCTCGTAGCCATCCAGCGCGTGCTGGCTGGACTTGGCCAGCCACACCTCCGCTATCCCACCGCGATCGTGGCGGGAACCAATGGCAAAGGTTCAACCTGCGCCATGCTCGCCTCGATTCTCCATTGTGCGGGCATCCGCGCCGGGCTTTACACTTCGCCGCATCTGGTGCGGGTGAATGAGCGGATTCAGGTCGGGAGGCAGGAAATCGCGGATGAAGCGTTTGCCGATTCCTTTACGGATGTCGCCAAAGCGGTGGAACAACTCCTTCATCAAAAAGCCTTACCGCAGCGCCCGAGCTTTTTTGAGTTTCTCACGGCAACCGCCTTTCTGCATTTTGCGCGAGAACAGGTGGATTTTGCTGTGCTGGAAGTCGGGATGGGAGGCAGGCTGGACGCCACGAATGTGACCGAGCCGCGCGTGGCCATTATCACCAATGTGGAACTCGACCATCAGGAATTTCTGGGGAATACCCGCGCGGCAATCGCCCGTGAAAAAGCCGGGATCATTAAGCCTCACCGGCCGGTGATATGGGGCGGCGACAACCTTGAGGCTGCGGAGGTAATCCGCCGAAAATGCCGGGAAGTGGGCGCCGAATTGCTCGAATTACCTCGCGCCGCCGAAATCTCCAACGTTCGTAACCACGAAGGCTGTTTCACTTTTGACCTTGCATTGTCGGGTTCCCATTTTCGTGAGCTTGCGCCGTCGCTTGCCGGAAGATTCCAGATTCAGAATGCGACGGCTGCCGTGGCTGCCGCCCTCAGCCTGCGCCAGCAGGGATTCGCAATTCCCATCGAGGCCATCGACGAAGGTTTGCATGAGGCAAGGTGGCCGGGACGGCTGGAGGTGGTGCAGGAACGACCGAGAATCGTATTGGATGGCGCGCACAATCCGGCCGCGGCGGAAGCCTTGTCGACTTTTGTGCGGGAGCAATTTCAAGGCCGGCAAGTGCGCCTGATCTATGCCTCCATGAGGGACAAAGCGATTGAGGAAATCTCCGATTTGCTTTTTCCGCTCGCATCAGAAGTTTATCTCACGCAAACCCCGTTGGCGCGCGCCGCGCAACCTGAAGAGATCCTTCAGCGTGCACGCTGCCGGCCTGAGCGCGTCGTGATTGAACCTGTCCCCGGGCAAGCGCTGGAGGCCGCCATTCAGGCCAGCGCGGAAGAAGATGTCATCCTGGTGGCTGGCTCGCTTTTTCTGGTGGGCGCTATTGAGCATTATCAACAGGAGAGGAGGACTGCGCTCGAACAATCCTCCCCTCCCTTGAGTGCAATGCGGCTGTAGCTGCTTATAATTTGTCGCTTGTGCCGCAAATTTCCCGCAATCGATGGAACCCGGAACTACTGAACGAAACGTGGAGATCCGCGCACCTGCGCAGGGTCAGGAGAAATCCGCGGGAAGCCGCTTCCGGGAATTCCTCAGTTTGCTGCGCGCGCTGTTTTTCACTGACCTGCTGATCTATTTTTACACAGTGGTCTGCGGGGCGGCGTCTCTGATCGGATCCCTGTTTGATTCGAAAGGGCGCTGGCAGCACGGCTGCGCGCGCCTGTGGTCCCGGCTCATTCTGAAAACCAGCAGGATTCAGCTCAAGGTGGAGGGGCTTGAGAATATTCCCCGCAACCGGACGCTGATCTTCTGCGCCAACCACCCGAGCGCCATGGATATTCCCATTCTTTTCGTTTGCCTGCCGGTTCAGTTCCGCTTTGTGGCCAAGCGCTCGTTATTCAATCTTCCATTTCTGGGATGGCATCTGTGGCGGTCAGGTCACATTCCGGTGGAGCGCGACAAGCCGCACAAGGCGATGAAAAGCATGGATCAGGCCGCGGAGCGCATTCGTGCGGGCTGCTCGGTCGTCCTGTTTCCGGAAGGGCATCGCAGCCGCGATGGCAGCCTGGGCGCCTTTAAGTCGGGATCATTTTATCTGGCGGTGAAGTCAGGAGCGCCCGTCGTCCCGGTCACCATTCGTGGAAGTCGGGCGGTTCTGAAACCGGATTCTCTCCATGTGCGGCCGGGTGTGGTTGAAATCGTCATCCACCCACCGATCTCGACTGAGCGCCTGACTGTGGATGATGTAAATTCGCTTTCCGCCCGCGTTCGGGAACGCATTCTTTCGCGATTCCAGCCGGAGGTTGTCGCAACTCATCCTTGAACTGATGATCCTCATCACCCTCCCTCCCAAGAGAGGCGAGGGAAAAAACCGGGTGAGGAGAATTGGGGAGTTGAGGGGATAGCGCAAACTTGACTCAAGTGCAACAAATCGGTCGAAATTAAAAAGTCCGGCATCATCTGACTGGGTGGCGCACCTATCCCGTTGTCCGGGATGTATGCGGCCACCGAAAGTCGCATACATGGCGCGAGCTGCCATGCATGCGCTGTCCCAGTCGCAGGGTGAGAACGATGAATTTACGGCAATCTGACTTCCAGATGCGGCGCTTCATAATTCCTGCCGCGAAACCTGCTGGGCTTGGCTGGCGGAGATCGCCCGCCGGAATCGTGCTTGGCCTGATCATTGCCTGTCTCGCCATGGTCTCTGTTCTATGCGCCCGTTCTGCGCAAAATCCCTCTCTTCCTCCTTCTCAAATAAATCCCGCAGCTCAGGCGCTTCTGAACCAGGCAATTCAGGCGTTGGGCGGGAGCGCATTTTTAAACGCCAGAACCTTGAGCAGCGCGGGGCGCATTTTCTCGATCGCGGATGGAGTGACTCAGGGCTTTGTGCAATACCAGAGCGCTATGGAGTTTCCCGATAAGCGCCGGCTTTCCTGCGGCCTGGGCAGCAAAAAGGGGGTTACTCTGATCAATCGCGACGATCAGGGTTGGGAGATTGACCGCTACGGGATGATCGAGCAGAGCCAGAAGCAGATCGAGCGGTGGAAGCTGGCCAATCGCTATAGCCTGGAAAATCTGCTTCGCCTGGGCATTCACGAGCCTGGCACTCTGATTCAGAAAGGCGGGCAGGACTTTGTGGATAATCTGCCGGCGCTGATCGTCGATATTATTGACGCCCGCCAGGTGGATGTGAAGCTTTATTTGAACAGCCAGACTTACCTACCCATGCGCATTGCTTATCGGTTGATGAACCCTCAGAGCCACGAGTGGGACGAATACGCGGACGTCTACGTGGACTATCGGGCCATTCAGGGCATTCAGACTCCCATGCACCTGATCCGATACCTGAACGGCGAGCGCGTGGCGGAGACTTTTCGTTTTCAGGTAAAGTACGGCGAGACGTTTCCTCCGGGCTTTTTCCAGCCGGGCGGCTAGGGAACGATACCGTCTGCTATAATGGCCGATGGGAGGCCCTTTGACTCCGAAACAACGTGTGCGGGCGACGACGATTCTGAGCGTGCGCCAGAATGGTCACCTGGCTATGGGCGGCGATGGGCAGGTGACGATGGGCGAGAGTGTCGTGAAGCAGAACGCCCGCAAAATTCGCCGTCTCTACAGCGATAAGGTTCTGGCTGGTTTTGCAGGCAGCACGGCGGACGCGCTCTCGCTCTTCTCGCGTTTTGAGCAGAAGCTCGAGGAATACCACGGAAACTTAAGCCGCGCCGTTGTGGAACTGGCCAAGGACTGGCGGACTGATAAAGCGCTGCGCCATCTGGAAGCTTTGCTGGTGGTCGCTGACGCGAAAAATACCTACTTGGTGAGCGGCAACGGTGATGTCATCGAGCCGGATGATGGCATTGTCGCGATCGGTTCGGGCGGATCTTACGCTTTATCTGCCGCGCGCGCCCTCGTCAAACATACCTCCCTGAGCCCCAGGGCGATTGTAGAAGAGGCTTTGCATATTGCCGGCCAGATTTGCATCTTTACGAACGAGCGCCTGGTGATTGAGGAATTGTAGTTCGGGATGGCTATAAACTATTGTGGTGACATTTTCTGTAGCGGCGCTGTCCTCAGCGCCGAATAATCGCCGATCGAGACGCTGACGCTACAGCCGAGGCTGTCACCGTAACCTACAGCGCTCAATAAAAGCGATCTGATGTCCTGAGTCGTATGCCACATAAATGCCCGGACCGAACCCTCGGGCGAGACACCTCGCGTCACGGATGAGAACCTGCCATGAACGAGGAACAACTGACAGCCAGCAACTGACTACGGACGATCTTCCCAATGGTTTTTTACTTGCCTGAAAGCATTGAAACCGCAACGACGCTGGAGGAAATGTCTCCGCGCCAGATCGTAACAGAACTGGATAAATACGTGGTGGGGCAATCCGACGCCAAGCGCTCGGTGGCTATTGCGTTGCGGAACCGTCTGCGGCGTCAGAAGCTTTCGGAAGAGCTTGCCGAGGAAATTCTTCCCAAAAATATCATCATGATCGGGCCGACCGGCGTTGGGAAAACCGAGATTGCCCGGCGCCTGGCGCGGCTCACGAATTCGCCTTTTCTCAAAGTTGAGGCTTCCCGGTTTACGGAAGTGGGGTATGTTGGCCGTGACGTGGAGTCCATGATCCGCGACCTGGTTGAAATCTCCATCGATATGGTGCGCGAGGAAAAAGTGAACGAGGTGGCGGAAAAGGCCGAGCAGAACGCGGAAGAGCGGCTTTTGGATCTTTTGCTTCCGCCTGTTCCCGCGCAACGCTCGGATAAAGTCCCGCCTGAAGATTCCGACCGACAGCGCGAGCAGCATCAGCGCACGCGGGAGAAGTTGCGCGCCCAGCTTCGCGAGGGGAAATTGGATGAGCGGCAGGTTGAAGTGGATGTCCGCGAGCGCAGCTTCCCGGCCTTTGAAATCATCTCTTCCCAGGGCATCGAAGAGATGGACATCAACATTAAGGATATTCTTCCCGGCCTCTTCGGGCAGCGTTCCAAGAAACGCCGCATGCGCGTTTCGGAAGCGATGGAATACCTGATTCAGGAAGAGGAAGGCAAGCTGATCGACATGGATCAGGTGACGCGCATCGCGGTGGAGCGCGCGGAGCAATCAGGCATCATCTTTCTGGATGAGATTGATAAGATTGCGGGCCGCGAGCGCGGGCACGGCCCGGATGTCAGCCGCGAAGGCGTGCAGCGCGATATCCTGCCGATTGTGGAAGGGACCACGGTGAATACCCGCTATGGCATGGTGCGCACCGACCACATCCTTTTCATCGCCGCCGGCGCTTTTCACGTGAGCAAACCTTCGGACCTGATTCCGGAACTTCAGGGCCGCTTCCCCATCCGCGTGGAGCTTCATTCGCTGACGGTGGAGGATTTCATCCGCATCTTGAAGGAGCCGAAAAGCGCCCTGGTCAAGCAGTATACGGCTTTGCTTGAGACGGAAGGCATCAAGCTGAGCTTCACCGAAGAAGCTCTGGAAGAGGTCGCAAAATATGCGGCTGTGGTGAACGAACAGGCAGAAAACATCGGCGCCCGTCGCCTGCATACCATCATGGAAAAGTTGCTGGACGAAATTTCCTTTGAAGGCCCCGACCTGAAAAAGAAAAACGTGCGGATTGACGTGGCTTACGTGCAGAAGCAGTTGGCGGATATTGTCAAGAATCAGGACCTGAGCCGCTACATCCTGTAGACAATCCCAATAACCCTGCCCTCGATGGAACCCCAGGGTAACTTACGCAATTCGGTTGAAAGTTGACGCGATGGCATCGGGTCAACGTCAACTCTAACCGCTCCGGCGTTATAAACGTGAGCCGCCTTTGATCCGGCCCTCTCGTCAATACATCAAAATTCTGCTTTTGGCCTTGTCCCTCGCAGCGGTCTGTTTGTTTTGGAACTGCGCGGCGGAAGGGCCGCCTCGCCCGCCTCGCATCCAGCGGCCCGCGAAAGTGACCGACCTCGCCGTGGCGCAGGTAGGCCGAACGCTGCGGCTCAGCTTCAACGCCCCGCTCCGGGCGATGGACGGGCGAAGGCTTACAAAGCCTATCGGCGTCGAAATCTTCCGCCAAGTGACGCCGCCTGGGGAATCTCCCTCAAATGTTTTTGTCGGCGTGAAACCCTGGGTTTCAATTTCGCCGCGCAATCTTGCCCGCTACCAGCATGAGCAGGAGATCGTTTATGAGGATCGTCTTTCCAGCCAGCAATTCGATCGCTCGGTCGGCGAGATCTTCTCGTTTATGGTCGTGACGCTGACGCGGGGCTTTCGGGGACGACCGAGGCTGAGCGATCCTTCAAACATTGCCCGGATAAAGCTTCTGGATGTTTCGCCTCCGATTCAAGGTTTGCAGGTCACCCAGGCGCCTCGGTCTTTGAATTTGCAGTGGGCCACTCCAACGCAGAGTCTCACAGGCGGCAGCCTGCCTCCACTTGTGGGCTACCGAATCTATCGCCGCCAGGAAGCGCATTCAGCCTCGACAACCAAGCTGGTGGCCGAAACACAGAAGCCTTCATTTTCTGATACGAACTTTCAATATGATCAAACGTATTCATACACCGTTCGAGCGGTTTTCGAGAAAGATGGGTATACCGCAGAGACCGCCGATTCCGTCCCCGCCAGCATTACCCCGCGTGATATCTTCCCGCCCAATCCGCCGCAGGGCCTGACAGCGGTTTTCACCGGGCGGGCGGTTCAATTGATCTGGAAGCCTGCGCTCGCCCCCGACATTGCCGGGTATAACGTCTATCGACAGGCGCAAGGCCAGTCGCCCGAACGCATGAACCCGGGACTGCTGCGCACCCCCGTTTTTTCGGATTCCACTGTCGTTCAAGGCAGGCAATATACCTACTGGGTGACAGCGGTGAATCTTGTCCACCATGAGAGTCTCCCTTCCCGGAAAGTAACGGTCGAAACGAGGTAACTTCGTTGCCGCGGCGAATGTTTTCAAATCTGAGGAGCCGAAAGGCGAAGAACCCCCACATTTGCCGCGTTTTGTAAACACAGCTCAGCAGAGCCGCAACCCAAGCCAAACTCCAGATTTCAGAAGCAGCGCTAACAAAAAATAAATCGAAGCGACAAGGTCGAAGCCCATCGATGCCTTATAATGAGTCTTTGCGCGGCTTCTGCGAGTCAGCTCAAATTTCCTGCCGCTCATTATCATCCATCTCTCAATGCCTGAATTGCCCGAAGTTGAAACCGTCCGGCGAGGACTGGAGCGCCGTGTTCTGGGGAGAACCATTTCCGCCGTTCAGGTCTTAAGCCCCTGGGTGATCCGCAGCGATCCCCGGAGCTTTGCGCGCGAAATTGGAGGCTGCCGGGTTGAAGGTTTGCGGCGAAAGGGCAAGACATTAGCGCTTGAACTTGAAAGCGGAAACTCCGCGCCTTGCCGTTATCTGATCGTGCGCCTGGGGATGACCGGCCAGTTGACCCTGACTCCGAGCGAATCTCCCCTTTTGCCCCACACCCACGTTCGCCTGCTGCTGGATGATGACGGCGAAGAACTCCGCTACCGCGACCCGCGCCGGTTTGGCATGCTGCGCTGTTCGACGCCTGCGGAGGCGGAAAAGATTTTCCGTTCTCTTGGTCCCGACGCGCTTGAGATCAGTCAGAAAGAATTTGAACAAGCGCTGCGCGGGCGTCGCGGCGCAATCAAAGGCTGGTTGCTCGATCAAAGCATGCTGGCCGGTCTGGGGAACATCTATGCTGACGAAGCGCTTTTTGAAGCGCGAATTCACCCGCAGACGCCTGCCGGAAAGATTCCAGACAATGCCCGCATCCTGCTCCATAAGGCGATTCGCAAAGTCCTTCAGCGCGCGGTGAACTTGCAGGGCACAAGCTTCCGCGACTATATCGATATCGAGGGGCGTCCGGGGAACTTTGAGCCTCGGCTTCGCGTTTATGGGCGGGAGGATAAGCCCTGCCCGCGCTGCTCGACGCCCATCCGGCGCGTGTTGGTCTGCGGTCGCAGCAGCCATTTCTGCCCGCGCTGCCAGCCGCGCCCGCGCCGAATCGCCCCGCCCGGCAAGCCGCGGAAAAAGCGGGAATGAGCGCCGCGCGGTCTTACGGCCGAACCCAAAACCCAATCTCAAATTCCAAATCCCGGAAAGCAGCCCCTGCAAAAGCAAGATAAGGCTCGCATCCCGAAAAGTCTTTGCAACGCAAGAAGAATTTTGGGATTAGTAGTACAGGGAGCGCAAGTTAAACTGCCAGCCTGAATGCTTGGCTCGAACGCAATCGGTTTACTGAATCAGGTTATCTCGTGCTTACGACAAAATATGGTGTTCTCACCCTGGGATCCGGCTCAAACCATCCCCCAAGTCCTTTATCGAGTATCTCGAAGTAGTACATCAGATCCCATCCGAGGGAAATATCCTCTCCGGGGATCGTGAACGTGAGATGAGGCAAGCTCGCCTCTATCATTTTGAACTGGGCAAGCTGGTTCAACGGGCGATAGTAGAGCCGAACGGCGTTGACGTAGGCAAGGGACGAGATGCGCAACGTGAGGGTCAACGATCTTCCCGCCTGGGCGAATTGGGGCGCGGCATGGAGGATTTCAGGGCGGCTATACGCTTCGCCCTTCTGCCTTCGCGGCTCCCGTGGCGGGGGCGATCCTGATCGTTTGATTACCAGTCCGCTGATGGACCATGCGCCCTGCGGGAACGGAATGTTGAGAGCGCCGCTTTCAGTGCGCAGTTGCAGCGTTGACGTGGTGTGATCGGGATGGAGGAGCATCACCGTATACTCGCCGGGAGCAGCCTTCACGCGAAAGTGTTCGCTGCCTTCCCCTTGAATGTAATCTCGAAATAAAACGTCGTAAGGGAGATGCGTGGGATTTTTGGCCACCGACCGCACTTCCAGATAGGGTGTAAGGGGAATACCGACAGCCTTCCGAGTCCCCTCCGTAGTCCAGCCATAACCTGTAGCCTCGGAATATCGGGTCTCCGGATCAACCGGCAGGAAACGCGGCTCAACATTATTCTCCCGAATATAAAGGTCCCTGCGATAGGAAGGGCCTCGCAGCCGCGGCACTGGAGCGCCAAAATCGAAACCGAAATCGAATCGCCCGAACTGCTTGAAGATGGTCTCGCGCTCCTGAATCAGCTTCAGATCGTATTGGACGTAAGGCAGCTTATCCTTCCAGTCGCCGATATCATCCGGCCCGTAGACCATCTGTTCGGGATAAAGACCGTCGGTGAATTCAGCAAGCTTTTCCCAGATATCGAGGGCGCGTGTTAGTTCGCTTCTGGCGGCGCTTAATGCGTTCGGATCGCCGGTGCGATAAAAGTATTCAAGCTGGTCAGCAGCCAGCATTTTCCGCGCATGATAACGCGCCATCCAGGTGAGCACTTTGAAATCTGGTTCGGAAGACGCCCACTCCTTGTTCCCGGCTTCAACCTTTCCTTTTGCCCGCTCCACCGCGCGATCAACGTTGGAGGCGATGCGGTCGAGTTGTTCCGAGGTCTGCTGCGGCGTCTGTTTAGCGGACGCAATGCCCGCGATGCGATTGTGAACAGCTTCCTGAATGGAGGCCATGAAACGCCAGCCGCCAGGCTGCACATCAATATAGTCGTCGATCAGTCCGCCCGGATTGATTTCCGGCCAGATGTACATATTCGGGTCGGCCATGTGGGTTGCGACAATCTCATTAATCACCTGGCTCGACTGCTGATAAGCTTCGAGAACGTCGCGGGCCGCCGGGCCAAAACGACGCTGCAACTCACGAAGCCAAACTGTGTCTGGCGTCCGAGGATCGTAGCTGAGCCGCCCCCAGAGCATATAAAACAGCCAATATCGCTGAGGTTCCCATTTCCAGAACCTGCGGCTTTGTTCCTGGGAATCGGTGAAAATGTCCCACTTGCCAGGCCGGTTTCCGAAGCCCTTTTGCGCCAGCGGCGGGTCAATCTCAAAGCCGATGGTGCCGCCCAGACTGAAAGTGGAAACAGCGCGCCGAACGTACTCCGGATTTCCCCACAACAATAGCCGATTCGATCCCAGCCCCCAAAGCTCCCAGAAGAACTCATAAGGCATGGGCTTCTCAAGCAGATCCAGATAACTGTAACCGGCGAAAGTCTCAGCAGGCTGATAGGGCCGACCCAGATATTCCGCCCAGTATTTGGACGAAACGCGCAAAGGCAAGCCCGCTTTCTCCACGGCCTGGAGCATGCCTCCCTTAAGCGCCCAGGCGCGCAGGTCGAGCGTCACCCGCCGGCCGCAGTCGCGCAGGGCAGGGTAAAAATAGTTGCCGTAAAATTTGAGCTGTTGATCCGAAGGGATGCCGGATTCCACGTTGGTTCGTATCTGAACGCTCTGAATGCCGGGGCAGAGTTGCAACACTTTTTTCAAGGCCGCATAAACGTAAGGGCCGATATTCTCTGGCGTGATGCCTTCCACCCTATGTTGCATCATCGGCCAGGCATTTTGTTCCCAGATTCCCAGCGTGAAATCGATGCCGTGTTGGGCGGCGTCCTGCGAAATGCACTGCAACATCTCAAGGCTGCGTTCGCGTTGCGCGGGCGTGAGGTCCGGGACGCGAATACCTGGGAATTGAGGCAATTCAACCCAGAATGGATAGGGAGGGGCGAGATAGTTGGTCTGATGGCAGAAAACCAGATTGAACCGGTTGAAGCGGTCGCGGGCCAGCATTGCGAAGTGATCATCCCAGAAGTCGCGCGAATAGTACCAGTCTTCGTCCAGGTCTTTGTTGTGAACAAAGTAGCGGATTCCCCGCAGACGCGCCTGAGGAAAGCCTTGCTTCGGCAAGAGCCGCCCGTGCATCCGGAGTTGCTCGGCGGCTTCAAGCAATCCGTACATCAGGCCGCGCTGATCGCCGCCGATGATCTTTAATTTCTCGCCCGGCTGAATTCTGAAAGACTCCGGCGCTCCCGGAACGATGGCCGTCTCCAGAGGCAGATTCAGATTTCTCTCTGCCGCCGCTCGATGAAATTCCTTGCGGCCAAATTCCACCGGTCCGCCGCGTTGGAACATGTGTTCAGACGATTGAGGCGCGCCTGCACTCTGGGAAAGCGCTGGCAGCCCGAAGAGATTCTTGCCAGCGTTCAGCAGCGTCAATCCGCCAGTTCCTAAATAATTCAGGAAGTCGCGTCGATGCATGATGATTACTCTTTCGGCTTTAACAAATGAAGGCCCGAGATCATGGCGCGCAGATCAAGGGCAACGACCAGATATTTTCTTTGCCGCATAGAGGTTATTCTCATGGATAGCAGCCCATGTTACAGTTTATCGATCCTCTCGAAGGTAAAACCACCCGTCGAAAACTGAATGTCAGAGATCCGCCTATCCGTTCTGGAGTGGATCAGATTCTGGGAGTTCGCCATACTCTCCTCAGTAAAAAAATTTTGTCGTCACTGTCGATTTTTCCCAAGATGGATCGTCGTACTGATGGCGGAGAAAAATTGAAGGCGCCGGGCCGAAGGCGGCCAAGCCATTTGCCAGCCGCCCATGAATCCGGCGCTATCATCATCCATAAGGAGGAAGAAAGATGCAATACCTATTGTTAATCTATGATAACGAGAAGCGCTGGAGCAAAGGTTACGACAAGGGCGAACTCGAGCAATACAGGGCTTTCAGCAAGGAGTATGCTGCGACAATCAAGGGCGGCAATGCGCTCCAACCCACCAGCACGGCGGTGACCGTGCGTGTGCGCGACGGCAAAGCGTTGACTACGGACGGGCCGTTTGCCGAGACCAAGGAACAACTTGCCGGTTTTTACCTGATCGAGGCAACGAACCGCGAGGAAGCGGCCGCCATCGCCGCGAAGATCCCCGGAGCGCGTTTCGGATCGGTCGAGGTGCGACCCATCATGACGTTTTCCTAACCGGAAAGGAGTGAGCGATGAAGAAAGCTGCAAAGAAGCCGGAAGAACCTGGGATCGATGCCGGCTTTGACCGCGTGGTGAACGCCTTCGCCAGGGACCGGCAGGTGAGCCGCGGGGAGGGGAAAGGCTTCGGTTCGGGCGCGCTCAAGGTGAATGGCAGGATTTTTGCCATGATCTCGTCGAAAGGCGAGTTCGTCGTGAAGCTCCCGAAGGAGCGAGTCGACGAACTGGTGAGCGCCGGCCAAGGCAGGCGCTTCGATCCAGGCCACGGGAGGTTAATGAAGGAGTGGTTTGTTGCTGATAAGCGAGGAACAGACTGGGTTGATCTCGCAAAAGAAGCCCGTGAATTCGCGAAGCAATGAGAAGCTGTGGATAAATTATAGATGCGTGTCATCCTGAACGAAGCGAAGGATCTCTGTATTTCCAATATGAAGTAAATACAGGGATTCTTCGTCGCCTACGGCTCCTCAGAATGACAGGTAAAGGACTGAGCGTAACATATTCAAAACCAATATCCAAAACCAGAGGAAGTCGTGAGCGCATGGGACGACGTTTCCGGCAAGCTTACAGCGGCGCTGAACAGCGTCTCTCCGGAAGTCTTGTCGAGACCGGCTCCGCAGGGAATTCCGAGTTTTGACGGCAGGCTGGGCAGGACGATGGCATTCTTCTCGATTCACGAAAGCTACCATATCAGGCAGATGGCCTATCTGCGGAAGTGGCTCGGATACGGGCAAGTCGTGGGGTAGGCAATGCCGGAGATTTTGCCTTGCTGGTGGTGCGCTGCTTTTTCCGCTTCCCGGCCGATTGATAACACTTTAATAAAGGAGCATTCCGATGCGTTACATGCTGATGATCTATCGAGACGAACAGGCCGCAACCGCGATGTCCGCCGAAGAGCAGCAGAAACGCTTCGTGGAAGTGCGCGCGTTTATTGACGAAGCAACCCGGCAGGGAATCTTCCGCGCCGCCGATCCGCTTCAGCCAGCGAGCACCGCGACCACCGTTCGCAAGCAGGATGGCAAGGTGATGGTCACCGATGGCCCCTTTGCCGAAACCAAAGAACAGCTTGGCGGCTACTTTATCCTGGACTGCAAAGACCTGGACGAGGCGCTCGAGTGGGCGGCAAGAATGCCCCTCTCTTGCGGCGGAGGGACGGGCTGTGTTGAAGTTCGGCCCATCCGCGAAATGCCATTGCGGATTGAATAACCGGCAGGGTGGAACGGCGCGGAGAGTCGATGGATGATTTAAGACGCACCGTGGAGTCGGTGTTCCGGCAGGAGTCAGGCCGAATCATCGCCAGCCTGATCCGGGTTTCAGGCTCGTTCGATCTCGCCGAAGAGGCGATGCAGGAGGCGTTTGCCGCAGCGCTCGCCAACTGGCCTGCCCAAGGCCTTCCGGCGAATCCGCCCGCCTGGATCACCGCCGTGGCGCACCGCAAGCTGATCGACTACGCCCGCCGCGAACGCACCCGGCGCAACAAGGAAGACGAGCTGATTCACAATGCGGAGACTGCGCGCAGCGACGATGAGCCTGGTCTGGACGCCGACACTATGAGCTTTCCTGACGACCGCTTGCGCCTGATGTTTACCTGCTGTCATCCAGCGCTGAATGCGGAAGCTCAAATCGCGCTCACCCTGCGCACATTGGGAGGTCTCGAAACGCCTGAGATCGCCCGCGCTTTTCTCGTGCCCGAAGCCACCCTGGCGCAAAGACTGGTCAGGGCCAAGCGCAAGATTCGGGACGCGCGAATTCCCTACGAAGTGCCTCCCAAGCATCTGCTCCCTGAACGCCTGAATTCCGTTCAGGCGGTCATTTACCTGATTTTCAACGAAGGCTACACCGCGACGGCGGGAGATAATCTGATCCGGCGCGAGCTTTGCGCGGAAGCGATCCGCCTGGGCCGGACTCTCTGCGAACTGATGCCACACGAGGGAGAAAATCCTGGGCTGCTGGCGCTGATGCTTCTGCACGATTCGCGGCGCGATGCGCGCGTCAACCGTCAGGGCGAGTTGGTGCCGCTTGAGGAGCAGGACCGGTCGTTGTGGGACCGCGATCGCATCCGGGAGGGTCTGGAGCTTGTCGAGCGAGCCTTACGCCTGGCCGGTATGGGGCCTTATCGGTTACAAGCTGCCATCGCGGCGGTCCATGCGGAGGCGCACACCGCTGCACAAACGGATTGGAAACAAATCGCAGCGCTCTATGGCGAGTTGGCTCAGATTCACCCCTCCGCAGTTGTGGCGCTGAATCATGCGGTGGCCGTAGCGCTCGGATATGGGCTTGAGGCTGGCTTGCGCATGATCGACGAACTGGGGACTTCCGGTGAGCTTGGTTCCTACCATCTTTACCATGCCGCCCGAGCCGACATCCTGCGCCGTCTGGGCCGTTCGCAAGAGGCAGCAGCAGCTTACCAGCAAGCGCTCGGTCTCACTGCTAACGCTGTCGAGCGGCGATACCTGCGCCGACGGCTCGCCGAATTGGCAGGTTGCTGAAGAATTCATCGTGCCTGCCATTACGACGAGCCAAAGGACCTCAGAAAGGCAATTAGCGGTCAGCCGTCAGTGTTCAGCTTTTTACGCAAACCTTCTGGCTGATAGCTGAGCGCCGATTGCTGAAAGCTAAAATACAGGGATTCTTCGGTGCGCGGCGCTACGCTCAGAATGACAGTGTGGCAAGGCTATCGCTCAGGATGACAGGCAAAGGGCTTGAAATGACACGATTCGCGAGCCTTTTCAGCAATCTGTCAATAGATCAAATCAAAATAGGTGCTGAACGTTCGGTGTTGAAAGCCGATGAAGTGATTGTAGAAAGGCGAAGCAATGTTGTTATACACGTTCACCGGGTTCTGATGATTGGTGATGTCGAAAATCTCCAGGGCTCCGCGAAACTTGTGCTTTTTAAAGAAGTCCCAGTGGATGAAGGGTAAGTGGAAATCTTTGCTGATCTTCAGGTCGAGAGAATAAAACTCGGGAAAGCGAAAGCCGTTTGGCTGGCCCGCGTAATTTTGATAAGCATCGTAGGAGGAGTAAGGAAATCCCTCATGAATGTCGAAGACCGGGCTGAGCGTAACGCTCCAGGGCACGGAGAATTCTCCCCAGGTGATGACGCGATTGGGAATATTGGAAAGGAGATCTGCAAAGTAATTAGGCCGGATAATGGGCTGTTCATAGGGCACATAAAGCGCGCTAAGTGTATTCAGGTCGCCGCGAGCAATGCTGTGGACATATGACAGATTAATATTGGCTCTCTCGCCGGCTCGCCAACGCGTTGTCGCTTCAAACTCCTGATAACGGGAGCTCCCATTGTTTGTCAGTAGGAAAGCATTGTTGCCGTCAGAAAGGTGTTCGGGATTGGCGAGAAATTCGCCGTAGCCGCGATTACCAAGATAGCTGACGCGCAGCAGCCAATCGGGCCTGAATTCCTCATCAACTTCCAGGCTCCAGGTGCGATCGTAAGGAGTGGTTCCCAGGTTGTTATGGATCACGCGAATCGGTTTCCCGTGATCGCCCACAATGCTATAAGCATTCGTGAAAACCTGCAGCGGTCCAAGCGGCGTGCCGTCCGGGGCAAAGAGGCTGATGGTGCGCGTGGGATTTTCAGTGTAATCAGCGGCGAGCATGGCGATGCGATTATAGAAGATGCCGGCGCCGCCGCGAATCACAGTTCTCCCCGTCCTGCTTGGGGAGTAGACAAATCCGAAGCGCGGCGCAAAAGCCGCGGGGCTGCCGATGTTTTCATTGGAGAGCCGCAACCCGTAATCAACGTTCAGAAAATCGTTCAGCAGCCAATGATCCTCGCCGTAGCCTTCAAATTCGGTGTCCTCGTCGCTCAGGTGAGCGGGGCCTGAGAAATCGATCCGCTCCAGAACGTTCCCTTCGTTGTTGGTCACTAACTCTGTGTGCGAATTGCTGGTCCCCGTATAGGCGCGTCGGAAGTAATCGCCTCCGATCTGAAAATGGTGCTCTCCCGCCCACCTTTTAGGCGCAAACTCGTAAGTTTCCTGGAACTGTTCTTGATTCGCAAAGCGAGTATACGAGTTGAAGTAATTCCCTCCAAACCCGTTGGGCGTAATCAGCATGGGCTGGGGACCCTGCCCGTAGGTGTAGGTGTCGAACTCGGTGCCCTGAAATAGCGTGGTCAGGATTCCCCCGCCTTTCGTCATGTAGCGATCCACTCCACCAATGGAATACCCGCGCTGGCCATAGTTGGAGGAGGCTGACTGCGGAACCAGCGCGTCGATGTTGTCAAATTCGCGTCTTGCCGGAAAAATGCGCACGTTGGCGGAGAGCAGATTCTGCGGCGAAAAGATGTACTGGAAATTTGTGAATGATGAGATGCCTTCCCTTCGGCTGATGTTTTTCGGCCAAGGCAGGCCCTCAACAAATACCCGATTGAGATCGTAAAGAAACGACTCGGCGAAGTTGAGCTTATTCTTGATGATCGGGCCGGTCAGATAAAAGCGCGGAGCGTCTCCCTGGATTCCGTGAATGGTTCCTTGTTCGAAAAAAAGATCAGGGATAAGGTCGTTAAGTTCCCAGTGCCAACTGTCGAGCGGCGGCTTGGTGTGAATCACAGTAAGGCCGCCGGAAAAGCGCCCATACTGCGCCAGAAAGGGGCTCTTATAAACCTGAAGTTCCTCGATGGCGTCGATCGGCACCTCAACGGAAAACGCGCCGGTGACGGGGTCAACTAGGTCGGCGGAATCCACCAGAAGCAGGCCTTGTTCCTCCGGAGTGCCCTTGATGCTCAATTTTCCGTCGGGCGTACGCACCACGCCGGGAACCAGCGGCAATGCGGCCTTGAACTTCAGCTCAACAAGCGGCAGAGTCATGAGTTGATGTGATGAAAATGAGGAGGGCGTCGCCGCCTGTTTCATCGCAATGCCGCCGGCATTGGCATGAACGGTGATTTCCTGGCGGCTGGTCTTGATTTCCGGCGGCAGCACAATCTGGATTAAGGGCAACGGCTCGCCAGCCACGATGTTGATGTCGGGTTTTGAGATCGGCTCCCGGCCCACCGCCGCGCAGGTGAGGGAATAAGTTCCGGGCAGTAAACCTGGAAAATCGAAATTGCCTCGCTCGTCAGTCATGGTTTGCAGATTCCCTTGCGGCAAGGTGTGGCCGCTCAACGAGCAGACGGCGTTGGGGATGGGGACGTTCTGGTCTGTGAGCACCTGGCCTTTGAGTCCCTGGGTTTGAGGCAGCGCCTGAATCATCACCGCAAATGCGAGCAGGAAACTACCGTACAGCCCGATTCGTAAATGCCAGAAATACGATTTTCTTGCCATTATTGATTGGATGCGAAAGGGACTTTAAAGAGTACGCAGGCTGCGTTGCTGAACGAACAAGCCGGTGAGCGTTACGACGAGCGACCTGCTTAATGAACGGAGCCGAAGAGTATAAAATTCTTCGCACACTCCGCGCAATTTCCGCAATTCCTGCCGTTAATTTATTCATCGTCGCACACTTCGCGCGATTTCGTCAAAAACGCAGGTTTTCCGCCATAAAATCCAGCAATTTCCGAAAGGCAATGCCGCGATGGGAGACGGCGAATTTTTCTTCAGCGGTGATCTCTGCGAAAGTCTTGCCGAAGGGCGGATAAAAAAAGTAGGGGTCGTAGCCAAAACCGCCGCTGCCGCGCGGAGTTTCGATGATAACGCCATCGACGCGGCCCTCGGTGAGGGTTAAAATCCGCTCCTTCCGAGCGAGCGCGATGACGCATTCATAATGCGCGGGAAAGCCGGTTCCGGGCGGAGCTTCAATCGGAACCCGGAGCGCGCGTTGACCATCCTCCGCAGCTTTCCGGCGAAGCTCCGCAATCAGCTTTTGATTATTGGTTCCGTCGGTCGCCCCGGGGCCTGAGTACCGCGCGGAATAAACTCCCGGCGCGCCCGCCAGGGCATCAACGCAAATGCCGGAATCATCCGCAAAGACTATGCCCTGAGACCATGCGGCGTAGTGCAAGGCTTTCTTGCGGGCGTTCATTGCGAACGTTTCCCCGTCTTCGACGCAAGGCGGCAAGTGTTCGATGCCAGGCACAGTTTCAATCAGGATGCCGCGCGTCAGGGCCGCTTCATGAAATTCGCGGAGCTTGCCGGGGTTGGTTGAGGCCAAATAAAGCGTCAAAGGCATGAGAAAAAGAGTTTTGCTGTAGCGGCGACGTCCCCACGGCCGGACCCTATCCTGCAATTATGGGTGACGCATACATCGCGCATTTTGCGATGCGTGTGGTGTATGGAAATCACATACACGGCAAAAATGAAGCCATGAGATCGCTTTTGGCGGTGGGGCGCCGCCGCTACAGGCCTTCTATCGTTGTCATTTGTAATCCGCAGCAATATTCAACGCTCCGGAAAATCCAGCTTTAGAACAGAACGCTGCACGGCCAACAGCTTCTGGATTCCCGGGCGCGCCACTTCAATCAGCCTGTTCAAATCTTCCACATTGTAAGGTTGCCCTTCGGCGGTGGCTTGAACTTCCACCAACTCTCCGGAGCCCCGCATGGCGACGTTCAAATCCACGTCGGCGTGCGAATCCTCGGCATAATCCAGGTCGAGCAGGATTTCGCCGCCGACGATCCCCACGCTGACGGCGGTGACGTAATCTTTCAAAGGGTTGGCGCTGAGCGCTTTCATTTCGCGCAACTTCTGGAAGGCAAGCCCCAGGGCCACGAGCGATCCGGTAATCGAGGCGGTGCGCGTGCCGCCGTCGGCGCGAATCACATCGCAGTCAATCCACACGGTTCGTTCGCCGAGCGCTTCGAGATCGGTCACCGCGCGCAGCGAGCGGCCAATGAGCCGCTGGATTTCCATGGTGCGCCCGCCCTGGCGGCCTTTGGTCGCCTCGCGCGGTGTGCGGGTTTCGGTGGCGCGCGGAATCATCGCGTATTCGCTGGTGATCCAGCCCTTGCCGCTTCCTTTCAAAAACGGCGGCACGCCATCCTCAATCGAAGCCGTGCAGATGACCCGGGTTTCGCCCAATCGCATCAGGGCTGAACCCTCTGCGCAGGAGATGAAGTCCGGTGTAATTTCGACAGGGCGAAGCTCCAGCGCCGCGCGCTGGTTCGCGCGCAGAAGTTTGCCGCCCGAATAAAGCAAGCCTGAAACCGGCTTGGGTGTTGAAATCATAAGACCTCAATTCTGTGAATCAGCAGCGTCTTGCCAGACACGTTGATGGAAAGTCTCGAAACCTGTCAGTCTGAGGAATCAAAAAAAGCAGTGACGAGTGATGAGCAAAAATCGGCCCGTGGTTCTGGTTGCCTTTGCTCGTCACTTTTCACTCATCACGGCCGTTGAGGTTAGTTGATCCTGAGTCAAAATGCCGGAATTCTTCACTTCGCTGCGCTCCGCTCAGAATGACAGGTGGAGGGCGCGGACTGAATCGGTTTTTCAGCGCTTTCATGCAGAAAAACTCAATTAAGGCGGCGCGTTGGCGGTCGTGGCCTGGCTGGAGACGTAGAAGCCCGTCAGGTCCGCATGGCCGTCCAACGTATCCACTTCTCGCCCCTGAATCAGAAATTTCACTCGCTTCACGCCGGGAATGTTGGCGATGATCGACTCGACGACGGAATAAATGGCCAGCGTCTCGCTCTCAATTCCCACGGGGAAATTTTGCGTGACTTCATTGGGAAAATCCAGATACGCCGTTCCATCGGAGGTTAGGAAGACAGCCCGCAGCGCCGCCGAAGCAGGCAGGCCCCGCGCGTGGCCCTGCTTCGATCCCTCGATCAGCGCCAGCACAATCTGCCGGATTCGGTCGGTATTGTTTGCCGCCAAAGTCAGTTGCCGGGCTTCCGCCACCAGCGTTCCGGCTTCAAAATTAGGAAAGTAGAGCGTCACGGTCTGCTGCTCGGCGCCGGATTCCGATTGCAGCGCCTGCTGGCTGAGTTGGGTGCGCATCTCATCTTCGGGACGCGGGCGGTTTTCAAAGAACATGCGCCGCACCAGCGCGCGAAGATAGAATCCGCTCACCACCAGAATGGGGATCACAATCAGCGCCAGGATCAGATTTCGCCGCGTCATGGCTTGGCGCCTCCCGGCGAGAATTGTTGCACGGCGTGGACGACGGCTTCCGCGAGTTGCTGTTGGAATGCCGGCTGAGCAATCGCGCCGGCTTTCCTTTCGGGCGAAAGCGTTCCCATCTCAATCGCCACCGCTGGCGCGGCGACGCTGCGCAACTGCCGCACCGGCGCTTCCATCGGCTGGGGGGCGTTCGCGCCCGAAATCTGCGCAAATTGCTGCTGAAGGTCCTGAGCCAACTGCTGGCTTCGTGAGGCTTCGGGTTGCTGCGCCAGATCCCAGCGGATAAAGGGAAGCGGCTTGTCATTCGCCGGGGGCGGCGAAGAGGCTCGATAAGTATAGACTGCAATCACCGGCGAACGGTCGCCCATTTCTCCGGCATGGAATGTGAGGAAAAGCGCCGGACGCGCAGTGTTGGCGGTCAGGGTCCGCTCCTCGAATGTGGGATCGGAATCGCCGTTGCGCGTCAAAACCACGCGGTAAGCTTTGGTCGCCTTAAGCGCCCCTTCCACCTTTTGCACCATCTGCGCCGTCAGGTTTTTTTCAAGAACTCCGTCCTGGCTGCGCGCTCCAGAATCCTGCCCGCCATGTCCGGCGTCAAGGACGATAACCGGCAGCGAGGGCGCTGGGGCGGGAGCGGCGGCGATGGGCGCAGCCGCCCCAGGCTTCAGGGGCAGGGCAGCAGGCGGCGCGCCCGGTGACGGGGGAGCGGCAGCAGCGGGCGCTTTTTGCGCCAGGACAGGTTGCTGCGGGCTTGGCGGTTTCATCAAGTCAGCGCTCAACACTTTTCCGTCAGCCGAAACCTGCGGATAAAAATTCAGCGCGTTCGAGGTGGGCGTGATAATCAGCTTCGGTCGGCCGTCCTGATCGTCAAAATCCAGCCTGCTGACGTAAGGGTTCTGAAATTGAATTTCCTGTTCCAGCGGCGCCACCGGCGGGCCTTGAAGAAAAATGATCCATTTGCCGTTGGTCGCTGCGGTCTGGATGGAAACTTTCCCCGTGAAATGGATCAGCAGCTTTACCCCGGAAGGCTGATTCTGAAGCTCGACGGAGTAGGAGACGGGATGAACGTTGCCGATGAAGGCCCGCGTCGTCCCGTGCTGATATAACACCGGCTGGCCCGTGATTCGCGGCAGAACCGCCGGAATGAAACCCGTGGGAACCATCCATTGGCCGTTCGACCGGCGCACGGGATGGGTCAAAGAGACGGAGGCCTTGTTCACCTGAATCTTGTTTTTGTTTTCGCGGAACTCCAGTTGATGATCCCCAAACCACACTTTCAAGGAGTTGTGCTTTTCCTGGAGACCGCTAACCTGCCCCGCCAGATTGAGCAACGGGATCAGCGGCAGGTAAACGGCGTTATCCATCATTTCCGTCGGAAGCGACTTGTGCTGGTCGGGAAAATAGAAGATGAAGTTCTCGCTCCGCAGGCGGCGAGCAGGCCACACGAGCAGCAGGAAACCGCAGATGATCGCCAGAAACAGCGCGGAGCGGGATGAGAGGCGTTGTGGGAATCGTTTGGTCAAGAAGGTTTGTGTTCCTTAAATTTCTCCCGCCCCTTACCCTTGGCCCCTCTCCCCACTGGGGAGAGGGCGCCCCAGCTCGTCGGGGCGGGTGAGTGGATACATAGTTCGTGGCCCGGACGCAAAGATGTGCGGGCCATGCTCTGATTATACGGAAGCTGCCTGTCATTTTTAAGTAGGGCGCATGGCATGCGCCCTGGGGCGGACGCCGTCCGCCCCTACGTTTTCTCCAGTCGTTTTGAGCAAAGCGAAGAATCTGAAAGGCAGTGACGAGTGATGAGCAAAGAACCGCTTCAGGCGCTTCGGCTGCTTTTTGTCACTCATCACTGGTTCTTTTGATTCCTCAGAATGACAAGCCGCGAGATTTTTGGCAAACCGGCCAAGGGGATTTGAGAAGCGGCTTATTATAATATTGATATTGATTGATAAATAAATACTCTATAAAATCGGTGATAGATTTAGCTGCGGAAGTCTTGCAGGCGTTGGGCGCAGTGCGGGCAAGGGGTTGGAAGAAGGAAGACCGTGAAGAAGCCAAGTCAGAAGGATCTGATCTCGGCGGCGGTGGGGGTGGGCGTCGCCATCCTCGTATTTATTGGCGTTACCTCCTATCGAGACACTGAAAAGCTCATTCGAGCGATGCAGTCGCGCCGCCAGGCGTACCAGGCGCTGCTCGACCTGGAATCCTTATTTTCGAGCGTCAAGGACGCCGAAACCGGGCAGCGCGGTTACCTGCTGACGGGAAAGGATCGATATCTTGATCCCTACAATACGGCGGTGGGGAACATCCGGCAAAAGTTGGAGCGGCTCCGAAGCGCGGTGCGCGGCGACCGCGCGCAGCAGAGTCTCTTTGACCGCCTGCAAAGGCTGACCGCTGCCAAGCTGTCGGAACTTGATGAAACGATTCGATTGAGAAAAGAGCAGGGATTTGAAGCGGCGCAGAAGGTTGTGCTCACAGATCAGGGCAACGAGGAAATGAATGACATCCGGGAAACCATCCGCCGGATGGAAACTTTGCAGCAGGGGCGGGTGGCGGCGTTTGATGCTGAAACCGAGACGAGAAGCGCGCATGCCAAAACCGTTCTGGTGCTGGGAAGCCTGGTCGCTGTGCTCCTTTTCGCTCTTGCGGGTTTGATGAGCCACCGCGGCGTGGCCGAGCGCCGGCGCGCGGAAGAGGCGCTGCGAGAAAGCGAGGGACGGCTTCACGCGATCTACGATAATTCCAGCATTGGCATTGCCTTGAATGCTCTGGACGGGCGCTACGTGCAGGTGAATCAGGCTTTCGAGCAGATATTCGGGTATACGCAGGAGGAATTGCGAGGGAAAACCTTCGAGGACATTACTTTTGAGGATGAGCGAGGAATCAGCCGGGCGTTCGTTCAGGAGATGCTCGAAGGCAAGCGTCGCGACTACCAGGTGGAGAAGCGCTATTGCCACAAAGATGGCAGAGTTGTCTGGGCGCGCACGTCGGCTGCGCTGGTTCGGGATGAAGCGGGCCAGCCGCGCTTCCTGGCTGCTGTGGTGGAAGATATTACCGCGCGGAAGCAGGCGGAAGAAGCGTTTGAGCGCCTGACCCGCCAGTACGAATCCATTCTGAATTCAGCGGGCGAGGGGATTTACGGAGTGGACCTGGAAGGCAAGATTACCTTCATCAATCCGGCCGCGCAGAAAATGCTGGGATGGAAGGCCGAGGAAATCATTGGCCGTGTATCCCATGCTTTGACGCACCACACCAGAGCGGATGGAACGCCTTATCCGATTGATGAATGCCCCATTTATGCTTCCTATCACGATCTCGAAATTCATCAGTCCGATCACGAAGTCTTCTGGAAGAAGGATGGGACTTCATTCCCGGTGGAATACATCAGCACCCCGATCCGCGACGCCCAGGGCGTGGTGGTGGGAGCCGTGGTCCTCTTCAAAGACATCACCCTCCGCAAACAGGTGGAAGAAGAACTGAATCTTGCGCTCCAGATGAAGACCGACTTTGTGAGTTTTGCCACGCACCAACTGCGCACGCCGCTTGCCGGCATCAAATGGCTGCTGGAACTTGCCTTGAAGCAGGAAGGATTGCCTGAGGATGCGGTTTCGCTCATTCAGGATGCGCGCAGTTCCGCCCAGCGCCTGGTGGAAATGGTGAATGACATGCTCGGCATCACGCGCCTGGAAAGCGGCAAGGTGAAGCTCGAACCCAGGCCTACGAATTTGAGTGAACTGACCCAGGAAGTGTTAAAGGATGTCGGGTCTCAGATCGAGAAAAAGGCCCAGCGCCTCTCCCTCCGCGAGGAAAGCGGCCTTCCTTTGGTGTGTGTGGACTCGCAGATGTTCCGGCAGGTCATTCTGAATCTCGTCTCCAATGCCATGAAATATACCCCCTCCGGGGGAGAAATCGACATTCAACTGGGCCAGGAAAACGGCCGGGTCCGCTGGCAGATTCGGGATACCGGAATCGGAATTCCGGAAAAGAATCAGAGCCGGCTCTTTGAAAAATTCTTCCGCGCCGACAACGTCTACAAGGTGGAAACCGAAGGCACAGGGCTGGGCCTCTACCTGGCGCGCTTTATTGTGGAACGCTCAGGGGGGCAGTTGAAATTCAAATCCGAGGAAGGCCGAGGCAGCACCTTTTATTTTACGATTCCGGTTTAAGGAGGATGCTGAGAAAACCCGGAAGTGGGTCATCGTAAACCCTTCGCCTGTCATTCTGAGTGGAGTGCAGCGAAGCGAAGAATCTCTGTATTTCAGCTCTGGGAAATGTTCCCACATTGCAGAACCAAGCAAATGCGGGGATTCTTCGTCGCCTCAGAATGACGGGCTGGAAAGGCTTCGCGCGGAATGACAGCACGAATGGTTTTTTCGGCGTCTTCATGGAGTAGGGGGCAAAATGGGCAAAGGGCAGAAGAGAATTCTTCTGGTGGAAGATGATCGATACTTGCGCCGGGCGTGTGAAGAGAGTTTGAGGAATCATGGCTTTAGAGTCGTGGCGGCCGTGGATGGCGAGGAAGCCATTCGGAAAGCCGCTGCCGAGCCTTTTGATGCGATTCTGCTCGACGTCCTGATTCCGAAGTTTTCGGGCGTTGAGGTGCTGCGCGATCTGAAATCGAAAGAAAGCACCCGCTCGACGCCCGTGATTGTTCTGACGAATTCCTCGCGTGACGACGACATCCGGGAAATGAGAAAACTGGGCATCGATGGTTATCACGTGAAGGCGGAGTTATCGCTGGATGAACTGGCCCGGCAGGTGGACCAGTTGTTTGAAAAGATGAATAACAGGCGCGAAGCGGAATAGCGCCAGCGTCTCGCGCGGTCTTGGAGGAATCCTATGCAGTCTCAACCCCTGATGCAACAATCACGGTCCTGGAAGATTCTGATTGCGGAGGACGACCGCTTCCTGCGAAGAGCCGCCGAAGCGATGTTCCGCCAGCATGGATACATTGTGGTCACGGCGGCGGACGGCGAAGAAGCGCTGTGCCTGGCGCGCGCGGAGAAACCCGATCTGATACTTCTCGATCTGATCATGCCCAAGGTGCAAGGCTTCGAAGTGCTGAAAGAACTCAAGGCCGACCCCTCCACTTCGCCCGTCCCCGTCGTGGTGATGACCAATCTGGGCCAGGAAAGCGACAGGCAGGAAGCGGCTGAAGCGGGGGCCGCCGACTACGTGGTGAAGGCCAATCTTGACCTGGAAGACCTCGCCAAGCGAGTCGAACAGATGCTTGCTGGATTTGAGTCATGAAGCAACTGGAGGTCAGCGAAGACGAACTGCGCGCGCTGTTGGTCGACCGGCTGGCCATTTTGAGCAGCAGCGATTTCAACACGGCCCTCGAGATGGCCCGGCGCGTGAGGCTGCCGCTCATCAGCGTCCTCATCGATCGTGGCAGCGTTCCTCAGAATTTCCTGTTTGAAAATCTGGCGCGCGCCTGGGGCGTAGCCTTCAAGGATTTGAAGGTCAGCGACATCCGGCAAAACGCTCTTCACGCCGTCAAGGAAGAATTTGCCCGCGCTCACGTTCTGATTCCTTTCGATCTCATGGACCACAAACTCCACGTGGCCATGTGCGATCCCCGCGACCGGCGGTTAATTGAGACCATTCAAAAGACCACGGGATTCCAGGTGACGCCCTATCTGGCGACGCCGCCGGCCATCCTGCGCGCCTGCCTTCTCTACAAGGGAGACTTGCGGGAAATGATGCGGCGTTTTGGGGAAGGCGGGGCCGCGGTCCCTTCTGCGCCGCGCTCCGTAGCCGAGCTTCCAACCGCTCCGGAACTGGTCACCCGCATTCTGGAATATTCCATGCTCATGCAGGCTTCCGATATTCACATCGAGCCTTATGAATTGGAGTGTCTCATTCGCCTGCGGATTGACGGCTTGCTTCACGAAGCGCTCAGCCTTCCGCCCGAAGCTATGCCCCCCTTGATTTCCCGCATCAAGGTGCTGGCCGGGATGAGGATTGACGAGCGGCGCACTCCGCAGGATGGCCGTTTTGAGCCGGAAGTTTCCGGCATCAAAGTGGACCTTCGCGTCTCATCGATGCCCACGCATTGGGGAGAGAAGATCGTGATCCGCATTCTCTCCAAAGAGGCCATCAACCTGAATCTGGAAGACCTGGGCCTGATGTCCGCCGATTATGAGCGAACTCTCCACATTCTGCTTCGGCCCTTCGGCATGATCCTGGTGACGGGCCCCACCGGAAGCGGCAAGAGCACAACGCTCTACGCCATGCTCAGCCGCGTGGGCGCCGAGCGGAGAAATATTGTGAATATTTCGACCGTGGAAGACCCGGTGGAATACACGCTGCCGCGCGTCAACCAGGTCTCGATCAATCCGAGCGCGGGGATGGCCTTTTCATCCGCGCTTCGCGCCCTGCTGCGGCAGAACCCCGACATCATCATGGTGGGTGAGATTCGGGATCTGGAGACGGCTGAAATTGCGGTGCGGGCGGCGCTGGTGGGGCGGCTGCTGCTTTCCACGCTTCATACCAACGACGCCACCGGCGCGGTCCCGCGGCTGGTGGATATGGGAGTTGAGCCCTATCTGCTGGCTTCCACCTGACGCTGGTGGTGGGGCAAAGACTCGTGCGGCGGATTTGTCCGAATTGCCGCGAGAGCGTTCCGGCTGAGGGGGCGGCGTGGGATGCTCTCAGGTCGAGGCCGGACTTTGAGGAGTTGATTCGCGCTCTACAGAAACAAGGAGCCTTGGCGAAGGGCGCGAATCCTCTGGCCGGCAGCAGGCTCTTTAAGGGCAAGGGATGCATTCAGTGCGGTTCCACGGGATTTCGCGGACGGCTTGGCATCTTTGAGCTTTTCGAGATTGATGATGAGATTCGGCACATGATGACGAGACGTGAGGATGCCATGACCATCCGGGCCGCCGCGGTGGCCTCGGGAATGAAGACGCTGTTTCAGGACGGCTTGGCGAAGGCGCTTCTCGGCCAGACAACGCTGGAAGAGGTCTTCCGCGTGGCGCTGTAAGGACGGCCGGTGTCTGCCCTTCTCCGCCTGCAATTCTGAGGGGCGAAGCGACGAAAAATCTCGGCATGTGTTTGATTTTGAAAATACGGGGATTCTTCGCTTCGCTATGCTGCGCTCAGAATGACAGTGCGGGAAGGCTGGTGCACAAGCTGTAGCGGCGGTGTCCTCACCGCCGGATTTATTGAGAAATGCAGGCCGGCGGTGTCCCGCACGCCCGAACGATTGAATAATAAAATCCGGCGATGGGGAGACCGCCGCCACAATTAGAAATTCGATTGAGGGGCGTGGATCACGTGCCCCGCCACGAAGTGCGCGCTCAGGATTTCATCCTTCCGAATATCCACTCGCAGGACAGCCTGAAAGAAGGGAGGAAGTTTTTTTACAGAAGAGTGAGGAGCCTGAGTTCCAAGGTGGGCCAGAAGCTCTTCAGCGCCCGCCGGAGAAGTGACAAATTGCGCGGCGGCCTGAGTGCCAATCGTGGTGAGACCGCCGAGGATCACAATTTCCCTGCCCGGAGCAACGCCGGGCAGAAAGCTGACCACGGCATAGTCGGCGCGCAGAACCTGAGTTTTATCGTCCCGCTCGACTTCGTAGAAAGGCTTCTCGCCCGGCCGGGGATGGAGATTCACAATTCGAGCCCGCCATAATATTGGCGGACGCTGGGGCTGTTCAAAGACAAAATCCTGATTCAGCGGAAGCCCGGAGAGAATGGGATTCTCAAGGACCGAGCCCAAGAAGATCACATTTTGATTGCGCAATTCATCCGTCTTGATCAACTGGCTGCGCTCGACCTGGAGGGGGATATTGGCCGACAAGAGAAAGCGCGTCAGATCATAAACCGCCATCACTTCGCCGGTTCCCGTATATCCATCTTCATAGAAGACAGGTCCTGCCTCTTCCACCAGCCGCGGATTCTCCGCAAGCCGAACCGCTTCCTGGCCTGTTGCCGGAGCGCCGAGACCATCCAGGTCGCCAGCCTTCAGGCGAAGCAGGTCCGAAGTCTCCGTCACCAGAAACGTGGAATTGGAATAGGCCACGATGGGCGACTTCGAGTTTTGCCAGAAGTGGGACCAGATGGCGCGCACAACGTCATTTTCACGGCGGAGGTTGGCGGGATCCATTGCGGGTTGTGAAGCGCGCGCAGCGGGAGAAAGAAGCTGATAAATTTGCGGCGATAGCTTGACGCCAGCGAGGAAAACAAGAACCGCCGCAATTCCGCTGGCAGTCCAGAAAAGCGCGCGCCCATCCCGGCTGGTTTCAGGCTTCAGATTCGCCGGAATGAGCGGAGTGTCTGCCGACGTCGCGCGCGATTCCGCGCTTTCGGAAGCGGTTGCGGATGGCAAGCTATCCTGAACTTTCGTCGCCGGCACATGCCGTCGGGAGAACTGCGGGACGTAGTGGCCCTTCGGCAACTCGATCAGGATATCGTCCGAAGCGCCTTCGGTGGCGTAGTACTCTTCCAGTTTCTCTCTTAACCGGTGGGCCTGGACGCGGACGGAGGTATCAAGGCGGGGATCGTAATCGACAGTCTTTCCGAGAACTTCAACCGCGATGGCGTATTCTTTAATCTCCTGCGATTGGCCCTGAAGCGTCTTGCCGACAACATATTCCAGAAATTTCTGCAAGCCCAGCGTGTTCCGAAAAGTCGCCGAACGAACGATCTTCTCAAGCTGGCGGCGCTCGTCATCTTCCGTGATGACCGGAAAGCCATCGCTCTTCTCAAAATCCAGCATGAAAATCTCCCATGATTGAAAACATGGGATCGAATGAAATTACAGGAGATTACAAATTATAGTGACACTATTTGCTGTAGCGGCGCTGTCCCTTCACTTCGTTCAGGGCAGGCTCTCA
>Ga0070737_10001343_pt1 | contig 35864 bp, 28 predicted proteins | sample Coa_R1_10_FD_66438 | JGI IMG/M metagenome (GOLD analysis project Ga0070737, IMG submission 66438) | Surface soil microbial communities from Centralia Pennsylvania, which are recovering from an underground coalmine fire - Coalmine... | ecosystem: Environmental > Terrestrial > Soil > Unclassified... | reverse complement strand
GCGCAGCTTTTTATGATTTCTTCTCAGCAAAACTTACCGTTTGCCTTCCCACAGGCTGCGCTCTGCTGCTCCGGGGTCATTGACGACTTCAGACGCGGTGTCGAAGCGCATGGTTGCTCGCTGGTTGAGGTCATACCGGGGCCAGCCTGGGTCGCCACAAGTAGCGAAGTTGACCCAGGCGCGATGCATGGTATCCGCGAGCTGTTGGGGCGGCTGGCTTCCCATCAAAGGCGCGTTTTCTTTCTGATCCAGGTTATCGAAGGCGAAAGCGATCTCAAGAGCATGGCAGGCACCGAGTTGACCGCTAAACTGCGGGGAGCGCCAGGCGAACTCGTACATGTAGGTCTTCCCCGGACCCGCGCTATGGGCCTCAGCTACGCGAATGGCAGGAACGCGGTAGAACCAATCGGTAATGATGGCTGCAAGCAGGTCGCCCGAAGTGGCATCGGGACGCGCCGATTGATACGTATCAAGTGTCTTATCAACGGGCAGTCCGTAAGCAGCGACAGTTCCGACCAGAACCTCTTCGGTAATATGGTTGATGGTCCCGTTGGGAACCATGAACAGACGCTGCTCCTCTGTATTCGTGCCGATCAGCACATCGATACCTCTACCGGCTCCAGCACTGATGCTCTGAATAGGTAGAACGGGAAGAATGTCGCCATCGATGACTGGCTCGAAGGGCATCAGGTTACCTGAGACCTCGCCCCAGAACGCCGGATCAGGACGATTAAAAACATCGGCACTCAGAGCTACCTGCGCCTGGAGCAGAGTGTCGAAAGGAACCGCAGCGAAAGCTTCTCGCGTCGGTTCGATACCGAGCTTCTCCGCGAGATACACGCCCACTCTCCTGGCAGTTTCTGCTGAGATAGCATGATGCCCCGCGCCGCTCTCGGCAATAGCGCGACGGAAAAGCCCCTCGGCACGAGGCATCGAGAGCAGGGTACTGACACTCATACCGCCAGCCGATTCACCCGCGATGGTGACATTGTCGGGGTCGCCACCAAAGGCGGCACTGTTCTCCTGCACCCACAGCAAGGCCGCGATCTGATCGAGCAGTCCCAGGTTGACGATGCCATCGCCGAGAGCAAGAAAGCCATCGACGCCGAGGCGGTAGTTGATGGTCACGCAGACGACCCCGTCACGGGCAAAGCGCGTACCGTCATAGGTAGGAACAGCTCCCGAGCCATTGGCAAAGGCACCGCCGTGTATCCAGACGAGCACCGGCAATTTGCTTTGCGCGGAGGCAGAAGCGGGAGTCCAGATATTGAGGTTTAAGCAGTCCTCGCCGGGAATGGCTGGCTCAGGAAGAATGGCATCGAAAGGCGGGAAATAGGGCGGCTTGAGGACGGTTGGGCCATAGGTGAGCGCGTCGCGCACGCCCTCCCAGGATGCAGCCGGGCGCGGCGGCTGGAAACGATTGGGGCCAAATGGCGGAGCCGCGTAGGGAATGCCCTTGAAGGATACGACACCCTCACTCTCGCTGCCACGCACCTTCCCCTGCCGGGTACTGACAACCGTGTCCATATATATCTCCTTTGAATCTGACTTTCTCCATTTCTGTATCGGACGGCGATACAAAAAGGGAAAGCGATGAAAGCCGGAAACGATACAGAAAGTATATCACCTCAGCGAAATTCTATCTCGCCCACTGCTATCTAGCGGGCACAGTGAGCTAAACTGGCACGAAACACTGCACGAAATGGGACGCGAGCAGGCGTTCATTCTGGACAGTTGACCTGTGTAGTGGGGTCAGCAACTGTATCTACTGTCCACGTAGGAGGAATAATTCGATGAGCTTGATGAGACGACTCTGGCAGAGACCATTGAGCCGCTTTACCGTTGTTGCGCTGCTTCTATTGCTGCTGAGCGCGGGAACGATGAGTATGAAAACTGTAAGTTTCGCTCAGCATGCGCGTCCCACAGCGGCGAGCAGTTGCCAGTTAAACTCAGCATCGGGCGCAATTCAACACGTCATCTTTATCCAGTTCGATAACACACACTTCACCCGCGACAATCCCAACGTTCCCTCTGATCTCGAACAGATGCCAGATCTTCTGAACTTTATCGAAAACAACGGGGTGCTGATCAGCAACGAGCATACGCCCCTGATTGCCCACACGGCGGATGATGTCATTACTTCCGTCACCGGTGTCTATGGCGACCAGCACGGAGTGCCGATTGCCAACACCTACGGCTATTTCAATCCTGACGGCACAAGCAGTATGGCAAACTCTTTCACATACTGGACAGACCCGCTGAATGACACAAAGAGCGCTTCTCCCAGCGACACCACGTACAACCTGCTCACCGCTGGCGGTCAGAACGCGCCCGCGCCATGGGTGCCATTCACACGCGCTGGCTGCAACTTCGGTTCGGTGCTTTCGGGCAATACGGCGCTGGAAAATACGGGTACCGATATTACGACGGTCTTTGGAGCCAATTCGCCTGAGGAGCAGGAGGCGAAGTCCAATCAGGCAAAAGCGCAGGCTGACTTTGTCGGCATCGCTATTCACTGCGCGGCTGGCAATGCGCTCTGTTCCAGCGCGAACAATGGCAAGCCAGACCTGTTACCAGACGAGCCGGGCGGCTACAACGGCTACATGGCCCTCTTCGGCAACAAGTACGTCGCGCCGCAAATCAGCCCGAATGGTCCAATGACCGACCTGGATGGCAACGTAATTCAGGACTCGAAGGGCAACCAGGGCTTCCCCGGCTTCGATAGCATGTCGGCCTCCGTTTCGCTCTCCTACGTGGCAGCCATGCAGGAGCACGGCGTCCCCATCACCTACGCCTACATTTCCGACGCGCACGATAACCACACGGCTGGAACGGCCTATGGCCCCGGCGAGGCGGGCTACGTAGCGCAGCTCAAGGCGTATGACGATGCCTTTGGCAAATTCTTCACCCGCCTCGCCAACGATGGCATCAACAAGAGCAATACGCTCTTCGTCTTTACCGCCGACGAAGGCGATCACTTTGTGGGCGGCGCGCCCAGTCCCACGAACTGCGATGGCGTCACAACCCCCTGCACCTACAGCCAGATCGGCGAGATTGATGTGAACCTGACGGGGCTGCTGGCGACACAGCAGAACGTAACGACGGCGTTCAACGTGCATGCCGATTCAGCGCCAAATTTCTATCTGACCGGCAATCCGTCGCCCAGCTCGTCCACGGTTCGCTCGTTTGAACACGCGGTAGCGGCCCTGACGGCGACCAACCCTATCACAAATGCCACCGATACGCTCACCAATTACATGGCCGACCCGGTAGAGATGAAGTTGCTGCACATGATAACGGGCGATCCGGCGCGCACCCCCACCTTCACCGTCTTCGGCAACCCTGACTATTACCAGGCGACGGGTGCGGCTAACTGTAGCTCGCCCTGCGTTGCCGAGGGACCCACCTACGCCTGGAATCACGGGGATGTCTCGCCGGATATCAATACGACGTGGCTGGGCATGGTCGGACCCGGCGTGAATGCGCAGGGGGTGGACAGCACCACCTGGTCAGATCACACCGATATCCGGCCAACCATCCTGGAACTGGTCGGTTTGAAAGACGATTATACGCACGAGGGGCGCGTGCTCTTTGAAGACCTGTCACCCTCGGCGCTGCCAGCGTCGGTGACGAATTCCCAGCAGATTCTGACGCAACTGGCCCAGGTCTTCAAAGAGATCAATGCTCCTGTCGGTCAGCTTGGCTTGCAGAGCCTTCAAATATCGACGAAGGCCATCGAGAGCAACGATCCGGGCGATAGCACCTACCTGAATCTGGAAAGCCAGCTTACTTCGATCACCACGCAGCGTGACTCGCTGGCAAGCCAGATGCTTTCCGTGCTGGAAGGGGCCGAGTTCAACAACCAGCCCGTCGATGCCACGCAGGCGCAGCAACTGATCAATCAAGGCAACACCCTCCTGCAGCAGGTAAGTACCCTCGCGGGAAGCAACTGGCGTTAACGTGCTCTTCTGTAAGCAGTAAGACCTGAAAAGAGGATTCATCAGCATTCAAGGCTGTCACTATGAAAACAGCCTTGAATGCTGATGAATCCTCTTTTTATCTGATATGATAAGAAGAAAACTAGATTGACAGGTTTGAATGAATACAGAGGAAAAGAACATTCGAAAGGGTGACAAAGAAGAACAGGCGGAGCAGGAGACTTTGATACCTGCTTTGCCGTTTGATGAAGGAGGAAGCAGCCGCGATTCGTATGGGGCGTTACATTCACGGGATTTTCGCCTGATGCTGGGCGGCATATTTCTATCGATGTTTGGGCAGCAGATGATCGGCGTGGCGCTGGGCTGGGAGCTATACGAGCGCACGCATTCGGCGCTGGTACTCGGCTTCGTCGGGCTGGCACAGGTGCTGCCCGTCATCGCTCTCTTCCTGCCTGCCGGGTATATCATCGACCGCTATAACCGTAAATACGTGGTGCTGGCGGCTCAACTGGGCCTGGCGCTGGCAGAGGTGGGCCTGACTTTGCTTTCTTACGAGCGCGGCCCGCTGTTGCTTATCTACGGCTGCCTTATCATTATGGGCTGCGCGCTCTCTTTTAACAGCCCGGCCAGTATGGCGCTGGTCTCGCAGGTGGTGCCGGAAGCCGCCTTTGAGAATGCGACGACGTGGAGAAGCAGCGCCTCGCAGTTGGCGGCTGTGCTCGGCCCGGCCACGAGTGGTTTTCTGATCGGCATATTGCACGGGGCCACGTTCGTGTATGTGTTCAGCGCGAGCTGCGCCCTCATCTTTGTCCTGCTGCTACTCATCATGCGCGTCCGCAAACAGCAGGCACCCGCATTCGGACGCAGATCGCTCTCCTCACTGCTGGAAGGGCTGCGTTTCCTGGGAAAAACGCAGGTCTTGCTGGCGGCCATCACGCTGGATTTGTTCGCGGTCCTGCTCGGTGGGGCGACGACGCTGCTGCCCATTTATGCCACGAGCATCCTGCATGTCGGGCCGGTGGGCCTCGGCTGGCTGCAAGCCGCCAGTTCAATCGGCGCGGTGGGCATGGCGCTCACGCTGGCGCATCGCCCACCGTTCAAGCGGGCCGGGCGCACCTTGCTGCTGGCGGTAGCAGGTTTCGGGCTGGCAACCATCGTCTTCGGGCTGTCGCGCTGGTTCTGGCTCTCGCTGCTCATGCTCTTCCTGCTCGGCGCGTTCGACAACATCAGCGTCGTCATTCGCTCGACCCTGCTACTGGTGCGCACGCCTGATGAGATGCGCGGGCGCGTGAGCGCCGTCAATTCGCTCTTTATCGGCACCTCCAATCAGCTAGGCGGCTTCGAGTCGGGCGCGGTCGCGCAACTGATCGGCCCTGTCCCTGCTGTCGTGGTTGGCGGCATCGGCACCATACTGGTTGTACTGCTTGTTAGCTGGATATGGCCGCAGATGCGCAATATGGGCGCTTTACGCGAAAAAGCTAGCTGAAAAACCTTACCGGCTCAGAAAATCCCTCATTTCCCCCAGTTCATACTGAATGCGCCGCATCGATAGCTGTCCGGCCTCATGACGCAAGGCCAGCAACCAGAGCAGTTCCGACCTGATTGTCGAAACATCCTGGGAGCCGGGGCAATGAATGCGGATAACGTAGCGTTCCCCTTCGCCTGCGCCCGTTGCCGGACAGCTAGCGATGCGAAACGTCGTATTGAAGAAATGCATCAGCGGCCTCAGGCGCGTTTCACCCAGATCATAGGAGACGAGCGCGTTTTCCACCAGGCGTTTCATGCGTCGCACCTGACCGGCACGCGCGAGGTCTTCAAAGCGTCGCATTGTGCAGGTTGAAATCCCTTCTCATGTGAAAAAGTTGTTGTGCTGCGCGTTTCAGAACTACCTGATACAGCTTATTCGGGCTGTGATGCGGCAGCAGTTGGTCGCAGATCGAAGGCCTCGGCAAGCAGTTCGTAGGTCTTTGCCCGGTTCTCGTAACCGTAGACCATCGAGGTGATCATTAGCTCGTCGGCGCCTGTCTCTTTTTGCAGTTTGAGCAGTTTCTCGCGCACTACAGTCGAACTGCCAACGGTCTGGCGGGCGCGATAGCTAGCGGCAATCTCTTGCTCGATTTTGTTGTAGTGGTACGCCCTGGCCTCTGCGGGGCCGGGCAAGGGGCCGGAGCGACCGGTGCGCATGCGTACCCATGCCAGGACCATCGATGTGGCCAATTCTTCCGCGCGTTCGTCTGTCTCGGCACAGATGACCGAGGTAGCGAGAATGGCCTGTGGCTGCGCAAGCCCCTCTTCGGAAGGCGTGAAGTGCTCGCGGTAGAGGTGGATGGCCGAGACGGCAAAGGTGGGATTGATGTGATGGGCAAAGGCAAAGCCGACACCTAAGATGGCTGCCGCCTGCGCGCTGTAATCGCTGGAGCCGAGCAGCCAGATGGGCGGAAGCGGCACATCGTTGGGGCTGGCCTTCACTGAGCGGAAGAGATGGCCTTCAGGGAAGCCCGGACCCTTATCCGCGAAGGCGAGCAGCTCGGCCAGTTGCTCCGGGAAATCATCGGCCTCAAGAGCCTCTCGCGAACGGCGCAGAGCCAGTGCTGTGCGCGGGTCGGTGCCGGGAGCACGGCCTATGCCGAGGTCGATGCGTCCGGGGTAGAGCGCCTCCAGCACGCGGAACGTCTCGGCAACCTTCAGAGGCGAGTGATTGGGCAACATGATGCCGCCCGAACCAACACGAATGCGCTCTGTAGCCTGCGCAACCACGCTAATCATGACTTCGGGAGTCGAACTTGCCAGCATGCCATCGGTGTTATGATGCTCGGCCAACCAGTAGCGCGTATAGCCCAGCCGGTCAGCCAGTCGCGCCAGGTGAATTGTGTTCTGCAACGCCTGGTGACTGCTCTCGCCCGCGTTAATGGGCGACAAATCGAGTACAGAAAGTGGAACGCTCACAAGATATGTCCTTTGCTATTTTAAGAATGTGTCATTAACCGTCTTTACAAGCAAGAACAATGCGCGGGCGTCTAACAATTCCCCGCCGTCTTGCGTTCTGCTAGAGCACAAAGGGGATGAGCCGTTTCGCGCGCTGCATATGCCTGTGCTGTAGCTGTCTGCTTTTGAGCGGAAGCATCGGGGGTTGGAGACAAAGAGGAGGTTTGGGTGCTACAGCCGGTCAACACCCAGAGAAAGACGCCGAGCCGGGCGGCCCATGCGTATGCGAGAGGCGGCTTTCGTTGCTCCATTTTTCCATCTTCTTCCTTTTGCTCCTTCTCTGGCTATGGCAGCAAGGTTGTAAAGCATCATTCACATATTATACTATCACTTTGATAGAGATGGCGATACCTCAGCCTGCTCGGCTCTCAATCCTTTTTGAAAAAAAGAGCCTTCCCGTAGGGGCGATGCCTTGTGCTCGTCCGCAAGGAGGTATATCCGGCTGCTCCTTTTCTGAGAACTCGTGTCCTTTTTGTGATACACTGAATAGACAAGTACATTCTTCTAGAAGGGGTATCTCACGTGAGTTCTCAACAGCAAACGAACGATGATCTGCGCAATCAACAAGTCACCGGAGAGAGCACTTCTCCCTTCTTCACCTCGCTTGAGTGGCGCTCGATCGGTCCCTATCGTGGGGGGCGTGTCGTAGCGGTAGCGGGCGATCCGGTACATGAGCAGGTCTTCTATTTTGGGTCGACCGGCGGCGGTGTCTGGAAGACGACCGATGGCGGCGTGTTCTGGCAAAATGTCTCCGATGGCTTTTTCCAGCGCGCCTCGGTGGGTGCCATTGCCGTCGCGCCTTCCGACCCCAACGTGATCTACGTCGGGATGGGCGAGACGACGATTCGTGGCAACGTCGCGCATGGCGATGGCGTATATAAGTCAACGGATGGCGGCAAGACGTGGCTGCATATGGGGCTGACGGATACGCGCCAGATCGGCAAGATTCGCGTCCATCCCCACAATCCCAACCTGGTGTACGTGGCCGCGCTGGGCCACGCGCACGGGCCGAACAAGGAGCGCGGCGTCTATCGCTCCTCTGATGGCGGCAAGACCTGGGAGCATATTCTGGAGCGCGGCGAGGAAGTGGGCGTGCATGATCTGGCGATGGACCCCAATAACCCGCTTATCCTCTACGCGGCAGCCTGGCGCGCCCGCCGCCTGCCCTACAAGCTGGAGAGCGGGGGCGAGGGTTGCGGCCTCTTCAAATCTATCGATGGCGGCGATACCTGGGCAGAGATTACGCATAATCAAGGTCTGCCAGAAGGCATGGTTGGCAAAATCGGCGTGACGGTTTCGGGCGCGAAGCCTGATCGCGTCTGGGCGCTGATCGAGGCGAAGGACGGCGCGGTGTTCCGTTCGGATGACGGTGGCGAGAAGTGGGAGAGGCTGAGTGACGAGCGCGGACTGCGCACGCGCCCCTGGTACTACATGCACATCTATGCCGACCCGCAGGACGCCGATACCGTCTGGGTGCTCAACGAAAAGTGCTTCAAATCCATCGATGGCGGCAGCACTTTCTTCACAGTGCCCGTCCCGCACGGAGATAACCATGACCTCTGGATCGACGCGCAGAATCCGCAGCGCATGATTGAAGGCAATGATGGTGGTGCCTGCGTGACCTTCAACGGCGGCCAGACATGGTCCTCGATTTACAACCAGCCGACCGCCGAGTTTTACCATGTGACCACCGACACCCAGGTTCCCTACCGCGTCTACGGGGCGCAGCAGGACAATACGACGATTACACTGCCCAGCCGCTCGCGCTACGGCGCTATTGTGCAGGCCGATTACTACGAGGTGGGAGGCGGTGAAAGCGGCTACATTGCCGTGCGGCCCGATAACCCGAATATCGTCTACGCGGGTAGCTACCTGGGCTATCTCACCCGCTACGATCACAGCACAGGTGAGCTGCGCGAGATCAGCGTCTGGCCGGAAGCCACGCTGGGCTGGCCCGCGAAAGACGCGAGGTATCGCTTCCAGTGGACCTTCCCCATCCTGCTTTCCCCGCACGACCCCAATATTCTCTATGCCACCGGCAATCGCGTCTTCCGCTCCACGAACGAGGGCCAGAGCTGGGAAGAGATCAGCCCCGATCTTTCGCGCAACGATGTGAGTAAGATGGAATCTTCCGGCGGGCCGATCACTATCGACAACGTTGGCACCGAATATTACGGTACCATCTTCGCCTTCGCCGAATCGCCCCTGGAGCGCGGCCTGTTCTGGGCTGGCTCGGACGATGGGCTGGTGCATATCTCTCGTGACAGCGGCCAGTCCTGGCAGAATGTCACGCCGCCTGACCTGCCGGAATGGGCGCTCATCAGCATTATCGAGCCGTCGCCACACGACGCGGCCACGGCCTATCTCGCGGCCACGCGCTACAAGCTGGACGACTTCCGTCCCTACCTGTATAAGACAAACGACTATGGGCAGACGTGGACGAAAATCACGGACGGACTGGCGGAGAATGTCTTTACCCGCGCTATCCGCGAAGACCCGGCACGCAGAGGGCTACTTTTCGCGGGTACGGAGACGGGAGTAGTCGTCTCCTTCGATGATGGCGCGCACTGGCAGTCGCTCAAGCTGAACCTGCCAGCCGTTCCCATCCACGACCTCGTGATTAAGGACAGCGACCTCATCGTGGCGACCCACGGGCGCTCGTTCTGGATTCTGGATGACATCACGCCGCTACGCGAGTTGAACGACGAGGTGCGCAACAGCAACACGTACCTCTTCCCGCCGCGCCCATACACGCGCTTCCCATCCATTGGCGGCTATGGCCACGCAGCGGCAGCCGGAAAGAACTACCGGCATGCCGGTGTGTTCATGGTGACTTACGAGCAGAAGGAACAGCCAACCGGCGAAAAGGTGAACAGGTACCTTGATGCCGGACAGAACCCTCCCGATGGTGTCATCGTCCATTACTACCTGAAAGAGCAGCCGGAGGGCAAAGTCACCCTGACCTTCCTGGATGCCGAGGGCAAGGAAATTCGCTCGTTCAGCAGTGAGGAAAAGCCGGAGGCAACGGCGCAGGAAGCCGGGATAGGGAGCAGTGAGAAGGAGAAAGCGAAAAAAGCCGAGAAGAAGGAGCCGCACGTCGTCAAGGAGGCGGGCAGCCACCGCTTCATCTGGGACATGCGCTATCCACGGCCCATCAAAATCGAGGGCGTGGACGACTCCGACGAGATCATGAAAGGCCCGCTTGCCCCTCCGGGAACCTACCAGGTCAGGCTCACCGTTGGTGACCAGGTCTACAGCCAGCATTTCGAGATTCGCAAAAACCCGCACAGCGCGACGACGCACGCGCAGTTGCAGGAACAGTTCGACCTGCTCATGGCGATCAGAGACAAAATCTGTGAGCTACACAGAGCGCTCAACACTATCAGGGCCATGCGCAGGCAGATCGACGAGTGGCAGCAGCGCGCTAAAGGCCATCAGATGTACGAGACTATCGAAAAGCTGGGGAAAAAGATCAAAGAGCAGCTTTCTCCCATCGAGGATGCATTGTTCCAGGTCCATGCCAAAGATCAGCTAGACACACTGGATTATCCGATGAAGTTGAACGCGCAGCTTGCCTCGCTGGCTGAGGTAGTTTCCAGCGCCCCCCGACCTCCTACACGTCAGGCCGAGCAGGTTTTCGACGAACTTTCAGGCCGTCTCGCTGCTCAACTATCGAAGTTACAAGAAGTGGTCAACACGTCAGTCGCCGAATTTAACAGGCTGATTCGCGATGCCGACCTGCCCGCCATTATGACTTCGGCACCAGAATCTGCGCGGTGATTATGCATTAGCTCGTCATCTTGCAGTCACGGGCGGGGTGAAGAAAGCAGATATCGGCTTCTGCACCATCGATCACACTGGAAGGTCACTATGCAGTGATCTTCCAGTGTATTGTCGCTCCAGGCGAGTATCATCCCACTGTGTACGTGAGGGTAAAGCTGCCGGTCGTTCCGAAGTTGTAGGGGCTGATGACGACGCTGGTAGTGCCAGCCTCGGCAGAGGTAGGCGTGAAAACGATCTCGGTGGCGCTGGTATTGATCAGTACGCCGTTGGCATCCTGGTTGCCGCTGGAGTCGTAGACGTTCATCTCCAAACTCGTTCCAGAGGGGGATACCTGGGGGTTCGTAATGGCCAGCGTCACATGCTTGCCGGCCACCGCCTTGAACGTGTAACTGATGCCATCAGGTGTAGAAACAACGCCGTTGACCGGCTTTCCGCTCGTTAGCGAACCTCCCGGTATGGGAGTGCCATGAGTGGCAGATTTTGCAAAAGCCGCTACGGGGATTGCGCACAAAGAGCGGCAATGACGCATCCTAAAATAATGAGCTGCCTTTTGAATGAAAATCGTTTCATCATTGTTTCTCCTTCAAATAACGAGATTTTCACAGCATAAACACCAACAAACACGCCCGGTAATGGGTTGCTTTCAAAGAAAAGAAATTCTGTTGAGAGTTTGCATATTGCTGTTTAGCCCAAATTCTTGTGAAGCAAGGCGGGAAGGCATGTGAGCCACGTTTAAGAAAAAAACATGAATCCAGTCTAAAGGCGCTTGACGTGAAATCAGGCTAAAGGCCAATTATGTGTTTATCTATTTAAATTTACTATACAGTAGTTATGATTGGGGAGAGAAGCGGTAAAGAAACAAGTATAAATTCGAGAACTCAGTTGAGATTTCAAAATATTTTCTATAGGCAGAAGGTATTCTGAGAAACGTCATGACGAGTTTGATCCATCAGATACCGACTGATTGTCATCTGGCGAATTCGCTTCCGTCGCATAGGGCAGGCAAACAGGCACGCCATCAACCGGGTGGTTGATAATCGTAGCCTTCACCTGGAAGACTTCGGCAAGTAGTTCGGGGGTGAGTATGACGCGGGGAAGGCCATCGGCGACGACACGCCCGGCGTGCAAAACGATGATGCGCCCGGCGAAGCGTGCGGCCTGATTGAGGTCGTGCAGGACGAGGACGATGGTCTTGCCCTGGATGCGGTTTAACTGCTGGATCAGGGTCAGAATCTCGAGCTGATGACCGACGTCCAGGAAGGTGGTGGGTTCGTCCAGCAGCAGGATGGGCGTTGACTGGGCAAGGGCAAGGGCAATCCAGGCGCGCTGGCGCTCACCGCCTGAAAGGCTATCCAGTCGCCGATCCCGGAGTTCCAGCATGTTCGCCTGCGTGAGCGCTTCGGTGATGGCGTGATGATCCTGTTCGCGCAGCATACGCAACGGCCCTGCGTGGGGATAGCGGCCCTGTTCCACCAGTTCGCCGACGGTCAGTTCCTCCGGCGCGGTTGGTGCTTGCGGTAAGATCGCCAGTTGGCGGGCAACTTCTCGCGTGGGCAAACTGGCAATGGCCCGGCCATCGAGATAGACCGCACCGGCACTGGGAGCAATCAGACGGGCGAGAGTCTTGAGCACCGTTGATTTCCCCGACCCGTTCGGCCCGACAAGGGCCGTGATCGTTCCTATTGCGATCTCAAGCGATAACTCTGGAATGACCAGCCGTTCGCTATAGCCAACTGAGAGCGCTTGCGCCGCCAGAACGGTTTTGGAAGGGGGCTGATCGTCCGTGTGCTGCTTCATGGATTCCTCCGCCAGACAAGATAGAGAAAAAATGGCACGCCCAGCAGAGCCAGCGCGGCCCCTACGGGGACAGTCACCGGTTGCGTCACAGCCTGTGTTACGGTATCGGCAGCCAGCAAAATGCCTGACCCGACGAGCATGCTGAAAGGAAACAGGCGGCGCGCATCGGCTCCTACAACGCGACGGGCAAGGTGCGGGGCGAGTAACCCCAGAAAGGTGATGCCGCCAACTACCGCAACGGCGCTGGCCGTTAGCAGGGCCGCGACAAAGAACAGGCTCAGCCGCGTCCAGGTGGCGTTCAGGCCGAGACTGCTGGCGCTCGCTTCCCCTAATTGTAACACGTTTGCCAGGCTGGCACAGGTCAGGCCGAGTGGCAACGCAATCACGGCCCACGGCCAGAGAATGTTCAACTGATCCCAGACCAGCCCGTTGAGCGAACCGATGAGCCAGAGCAGCACGGTGCCTATCACCTCCTGTCGCAGCAAGAGGATGATAGAGATAGCAGAACGCAGCACAGCACTGATGAGCACGCCGGTGAGCACCAGGCGCACCGGGTCATTGTGTCCTCGCCAGCTAAAGAGATAGACCAGCGCGCCACCGATCAGGCCGCCGATGAGGGCAACAAAGGGCAGAATTGGCCCCGGCTGCGCTAATTGACCGGGACCCTGGGCCAGCCAGAGCACGGCGAACAGCACCGAGCCTGAAGTTGCCCCGGTCATTTCCGGTTCCGCAAGCGGATTGCGCATAATAATCTGCAAGATAGCTCCTGCCAGACCAAACATGGCTCCCGCCAACAACGCGATCAGTGCGCGTGGGAGACGCAAGTCCCAGACGATAATGCGCTGGTATGTCTCAACGGGCTGGTTGAACAGGGCAGCAACTACTGTGGCAGGCGAGATGGGCACGCTGCCGACAGCTACGTGCAAGACGAGCAGCACAAAGAGTACGAGCAGACTTAGCAGGATGAGCAGGGAGTAATAGCGGGCGGCGAGACGCTGTATCATGACATCCCTCGCGGCTTTCCAGCCTGTTGACGCAGGAGCAACAGGAGAATTGGCCCACCTACCAGCGTCGTCCAGATGCCGACTGGCAGTTCCTGTGGCGCAAAAGCCTCGCGGGCGAAGAGGTCAGCGCCGGTCAGAAGTACAGCACCAAGCAGGGCGGCGCACGGCAGAATCAAACGGGCATCATTCGTCCTCAGGACACGGCGGGCAAGGTGAGGCGCGAGCAGCGCGATGAAGGAGATTGGCCCGCAAACCGCGACAACGGCGGCTACCAGCGCCGTGCTGAGCGCGAGGATGAGCAGGCGCACGTGCAGGACATGCAGGCCCAGCCCCCGCGCCACATCGTCGCCAAGCTGGAGAATGTTGAGCGGACGGGCGCACAGAAGCGCGAGCGGAATGGCTACCAGCGCCCACGGCAGGACAAGCTGCACATGCACCCAGGTACGATTCGCCAGGCTGCCGACGAGGAAGAGGAAAAGAATGCTGAGATCATTTTGCGCACCCAGGCTCATGAAGATAATGACGCAAGCATTGAGCAGAGCGGCCAGCGCCGCCCCGGTCAAGATGAGCCGCGCGGAATCGCCCACGCGGCTCATCGTCAGAATGACCACGCTGCTGCCAACCAATCCCCCGGCCAGCGCGAGCCAGGGAATGGCGATCAGGAGCACAGGAAGGTGAAATATGGTTATAGCCGCCACGACCACCGTGGCTCCTGCACTGACGCCCAGCAGTTCGGGTCCCGCCAGCGGGTTGCGTAAGCTGTCCTGCAGCAAAGAGCCGCTGAGGGCCAGCATCGCCCCGGCCAGCATGCCGAGGACAAGGCGAGGCAAGCGCAGTTGTGTCACAACCAGTCGGGCCAGCGGCCCGCCGCCTCCATTAACGATTGCCCAGAGAGCAGGCAGAGAGAGATTCGGGATGCCGAGAAGCAGCGCCAATAGACTTATGGCTATAAGAAGCACCATGCTCCCCGCTACCAGGAGAAGCAGTTGTATGCGTCGCCGATGCCAGATGGATAGCGTCTTCATGTCAAAGGTGTTGGAAATACATTCGGGTAGATTTTGTTCATGGCATCGTCCAGAGCCAGGGAGAGCGACTCGGTGCCCCGGCCAAAGATGTAGTAATTGGGATTGACTTCGTACACCTGGTGGGTCTGCACCGCCTTGAGATGGCTCCAGACGGGGTTGCTCGCCAGTTGTTTGGAAAGCGGCTGCGCGGCCCCCACGGAGGCGACAAAGAGCACATCGGGATTCACGGCCAGGATTTTTTCCAGAGAATACGCCTCCGCGCCCGGTTCGTGATCGCTGGCTGCCGGAGCGCCGGGACCAGGGGCGGGCCACGGATAGCTGGTGACCTGCGAGAGCACACTGCCGGGAAGCGAGGCGGCGGTGAAGATGTTGAAGTTCACATCCGAGCCATACAAAAGCAAGGCCGATTTATTTTTAGGCGACTTCGCCTTATAGGCAGCCAGTTTGTTGAGAAAGCGCTGCGCCGCCTGATTGGCCTGCGCGCTCCTGCCGGTCAATCGACCAATATCCTTGAGATAGAAGATCGAGTCATTGTAGCTGGTCGGGTTCATAATGTAGAGGGGCGCAATCGGCTGCAAGGCCGGGCGCAAATTTTCATCGACATTCGCCAGGCCAATCACCAGATCGGGATTGGCCTTCGCGATGTCCTCCACGTTCGGCTGGAAAAAGGTGCCACCAATGGTCATGAAGCCTTTGGCCCGCGCACCGAAAAAGTGTGGATCCTGCCCGAAAGTGTCGTTGACGGCGACCGGAGACAGTCCCAGTTGCGCAAGAATGTCCTCGCAGAGCGAGACCAGGCAGACAATACGCGTGGGCCGCTTCGACAGCGTGACAGTCGTATGAGTCGCATCGGTAAAGGTGAGCGACTCTGTCGTCGAAGTGGTACCGCTCTTGCTGCTAGACGGCGCGGGCGAACTTCCGCAAGCTGCGATGACGAGCATCATCACAAACAGAAGTGGAACAATGCGCAAAAGTTGCTGCCTCACAGGTAATTCCTCCTTTGTTGCTACACTAGAGATTTCTCCTACGGGAAAATACCATTTTTATAGTCGGTTAAAATCTCGTTGGCGGCGCGTGCGCCTTCCTCCGCTCCACCTTCCATGAAACCCTGGAAGTTGATAGAGCAGTGCTCTCCGGCGAAATGGATTTTCCCCTGTCGCACGCGCTCGTAGCCGCTGAAAAGCGTATATTGACCGACGAGCCAGCAGGCATAGCTGCCAAGCAGGTTCGGATCACCTGTTGGATAGCTCAGCGTTGCCGTGCCGGTATAGTGCTGCGTCGCCCCCGGCCAGACCTCCTCCAGTTGCTTGATGAACGCCTGCGCGTATTGCTGAATTAGCGGGTCGGCAGAGGTCGAATACGGGGAGTTCGGCTGGTAGGAGGCTCCCACATTGCCACCCGTATAGTCGACGATAATGCCAGTCGTACCGGACTGGCCGCGAGTGACATCCCAGGTGTTCTGGAAACCAACATCGGTATAGATGTTCCCGTCGCTGATGCCCGGCCAGGCGCCGGTACCGTTCCAGTAGCGCGTATCAAATTGTAGCTGCAATTTCGAGTTGGTGCCATAGCCAAGCTGCGTGATAGCCGTCTGTTTGAGGCTGTCGAAGTTGGCTTTGCTATAGTCCAGCGTGCGCAGCACGCTGAACGGCAAAGCCAGAATCACACGATCAAACGTCTGTTGCCGCTTCCCATTTGGTGTAGAGAACGTCACAGTGATACTACCATCCGCATTGACGGCAATGGCCGTCATCTTCCAGTTCATCTGGATAGACCCGGCAGGCAGGCTATTTGCGATGGCCTGCGGTAACTGCTGGTTGCCGCCGATGATGTGATACCGCTCATCAGATGCGCCGTAGATACTGAAATTTCCCGGCGATGCCTGGAAGCCAAGCAGGTACACCAGATTCAGCGAGCTTTGCACATTTGTCTCCCGCCCGTATTCCTCATTATACGCCACGTCGAGAAGCTGACCCATATTCGCACTATGACCCCCGGTTACATATTGCTCGATCCAATCATACAGGCTGGTGTGATCAAGCTGATAGCCGGTGGAGGTATAGCTATTGTACAACGTGGGGAAAGGCGCTGCCTGAATCTGATTCTTCAAGACCTTATATACCTGCTGGAAATCGCTGTCGGCGTCCTTTTGCAGGTAATATTGGCCGAAGAAGAAATAGGTATCCTGGGAACCATTGGGCTGAGCTTGAAGCAGGTCAACGAGTTGTAGGCCGAAGCGCTGCGCCAGGTGCTGGATGGTTTTGTGGCCGGTATCGATCAACTCGCCGCACCACTCGCTGGTCTGTCCATTGGCCCATGTTGTGGTGTCGGAGTGCATGCGGCCTCCCAGACGCGAGGAAGCCTCGAAGATGGTGGAGGCGTAACCGGCATCCTGAAGCGTAAGCGCGGCATTCAAGCCAGCAATTCCGCCTCCAATAATGCCGATACGTGGGGCGCTCTGGGCATCGGCCTTCATCAGTCGCCCGGCAAGATTCAGTGGGTCGGCCAGAGCGAGGCCAGCAGCAAGCGCGCCTGCTCCTTTGAGCACATCCCGTCGGCTGATGCGCAACTGGCGCTCGTGTCTCACTTCTTCAACAGAAACGCCACGCTCATCTGCCTCGGCATGCTCGCTTGCTAATCGCTGTAACGCACGCATAAGAGGGGTACGAGCCATAACGAAATAACCTCCTGTGTGTCTAACCCTCTACCAATCAGCCAGTAGAGGATATTAGTAGAAACAAGGAAAGACGGGGAAGTTCGGGGAGCCGACAGCAAAAAGCACTACAAAAAACTATGCGACGAGGATAGCTTCTACGCAAAATAGCTCTCCTTATCCGTTATATGGCCGGAGACAGGGGCGTCAGGAACAATTACGGAGACAAACGACTGTCCATACCTCTACTGTAAGCGTACCATACGACCTGCGTGGTGTCAATTCTCTTTCACGTTCCCTCTTTTCTTCTCATCCATTGTTGCCGATAAGACACAGTGGAAATCTGCGCAGAGAACCAGAGGAGACATATCTTTGAGAAGAAAAGAGGCTTGAACACATGCATTTGAAACGAACGATCAGCTTCCTGATTGTCCTTACTGCTGCACTAAGCATCCTGGCTGGTCGTCTGCTGCTCCCGGTACCTGCCACGCAGGCGGCGTCAACACAGACGGGACCCGCGAAAGGGAAGCTGCAACTCCTGCCCAAACCTGCGCCTCGTCTGCAAAGCTTCGCGCTCCTTCAGACAAATGCGTGGAGTAGTGTTCCCACTCCCACCTCTCTCTATGAAGCGACAACCAATGCCCGTACTATGTATGCCCAGGGCTGTAGCGCCGCCCACGGACCGGCAGGCCTGCTTATTCTAGATTGGGGCCAACCCGTCTACATGGGCTACGGGCAATACGGCACATATGATTTCGGCGGGCATGATGACTCGGATACCGCCATCCTGCACGCGGTAGCCAACTTCGCACAGGGGGTGTGGTACTGCCGCACGCCCTCCACCAATATCGCCCTGGCGATCGGGCAAAGCAACTACTACTCCGGCAACGCCCTGCCGCTCACGACGAGCGCGTGGTATGCTGACGGCGTGCAGTGGGGCCAGATGGTCAACGCCGTACAGAGCTTTGTCGCCAACAACCACTACAACGTTATCGGCATCTATGGTGCAGGCGACCTTGAGATGGGTTGGGAGAACTTTGCACTGACCAGCAGCATGGTAAATGGCTATAATAACGCCTCGTCGCGTATCTTCTTTGACTTCGGCGATGACGCGCCCGGCTACTGGACGAATTACCAGACCTGGTACGTGGCCTATGGTGCTCGTGATAACCTGCCCATTCCCGAAATCTACTTCGATGCGGATGCTACCTACGACTGGCAGGTGCTAAACCAGTGGGCCTGCGCCCACATGGGCAGTCCCATGTACATTAGAGGAGTTATGTCCACTTTCATCGGCAACACTCCGGCTCAGGCGTGGGCAGCTATGTACCGGGCCACAGCATCAAATTCATGCACCGCACAAACGCTGCCCTGGTTTACATTCTCCACGTATATTGTCTAGCATCCTTCACCATCCTTGAGGAAATTGCTGTAGGGGGCGATGCCTCGTGCTCGCCTATGTTCCCCGGTGCCCCCTTTTCGATTGACTTCCAACAGGCGGGCGCGAGGCATTACCCCTACGATTGCAAGAAAGTGAGGCACAGAAACCATGCAAAACTCTTCACCTACAAAGAAGGCAACGGCTACCACCAGCCACTCGCATCTCCATTTGATATTTCCAGCAACACTGCTCCTGCTGCTCGGCATTGTTGCCTTTCTCGCTTTCACACTGAATGTCCCGGCAAAGAAATATGTGTCTTCAGGCACCGACTCCTCCCGTAAAACAGCCATTATTCCGCCTGCAAAGGTTACACTAAAGGGGACAACGCTGGGAGCGACACCAGACTCGACCGGAAAGCTAACGGCCATTCAACCAACGGCAACGCAAGGGAATCAGCATGGGCCAATCGCTTCAGCAACTGCTACTCCCCCTCCTGCCACACCTACCCTGCTGCCATCGACGCCAGAACCCACCCAACTCGGCGTGTTTTCGCTCGCACAGGGCGGGCCGCTGCCCGTTCCTGAAACTGTTCTGCGCCCGACGAATATTGCGCGGTTGATGCTCAATGCGACGCTCATCTCGGTTTATGCCGGTTCGATGGCGCAAAATCCGCGAGCTGGTATCCTGTGCGTGCTGCGCGAAAACTTGACCACCGGCCAACTCACCCTTCAGGTCTACCAGGACTCGCACATGGATGGTCCTTTGACCATCTTAGCCATTCAGAATACGAAGCTGAAGCTCACAGATACAAAGAACGAGGGCTATTTCGACCTCACTACCAGCCAATTTCAATGGTGACGCTTCCTGATTTCGGGTTGTCATTCCGTTGATCGTATGCTTGTCGGTATATCTGTTCGCAGCCTGGTTAGCTCCGCCTTTCTTTTGCTACCTCTGGGATAGAGGGTCAGCACGAGGTTGGTAAAGGTGAGAATGGTGAGAGCGAGAATGGCGACAGGGATAACGAAGAGAGCAGTCAGAAGATTGCCGATCCATTTCCAGTGATCGGGCGCATTTGTCGGCAGCCATTGATAGAACGTATGAGATTTTTCTCATTTTTTTCCAATACTCCTCCAATGCAGAAACGTTATTCTCTGTGACAGAACATGCTTATTACCTGTGAAGGAGCCAATAGAACAAAGAAGGAGTACCTTGATGAAGAAAGTTTCGCGCTGGATCATCGGCAGCGCAGCTGTTGTAGTTATCGTCATCGTAGCAGGGTTTATTTATTCTATCCATTTTGTCGGCGCCGTTAGCACCCCGCATAAGGCGCCGGGAGCCATCGCGACTACCAGCAGTTCGCCTGTCCCCTCAACCGGATTGAGCACCTTTCAGATTGTGCCTGCCCAGACCACTGCGTCTTACAGCGTCTACGAAGACCTGATCATTCAAAACAAGCCGCATAACGATGCCATTGGCACAACGCATTCAGTGACAGGGAGTTTCAAGATAAAGACTGGCTCATCGCCCGTGGTCACGGCCATGACGGTCACCGTCGATTTGCGTACATTGCAGACAGACTCGCAGATGCGCGATAACTACGTGCGCCGCAATGCCCTGCAAACGGACACGTACCCATACGCCACATTTGTCTCGGTCAGCACGAAGGGCTTACCGTCCACTTACAGCGATGGGCAGACAGTGCATTTCCAGTTGATCGGTAATCTGACCATGCACGGCAAAACCAACGCAGAGACGTTTGATGTGCAGGGCAAGGTTGTGGGCAATACAGTCACGGGTACGGCGACCAGTACCATCTACATGACCGATTTCGGCATCCAGCCGCCGAATCTGGCAAACATCGCCATCGCCCAGAATCAGGTCGTCATCACCCTTAATTTCACAGCAAAAGAAGCCTGAACTGGCCCTGTCATGTCATTCTTTGCCGCGTTCAGCATGACATACGAATGTGTCTCCGCCAGCGGGGCACTACCCGACTGGAATGCTCTCTGCCACTTCCCTGACCTCTTCCTCCGTTGAAGGTTGGATCAGGGAATAGCCAACGCCGGGTATAGTCAGAATATAACGCGGCCTTGCCGGATCAGGCTCGATCTTCCGGCGCAGGTGGCGAATATGGGCTTTGATCAGGCAGGTATCCCCATCTCCGTCGTAACCCCAGACGTGCGAGACAATCTGGCCCGAGGTACATACGTCGTTGGCGTTAACCGCCAGCAGGTGGAGCAGTTTGCTCTCTGTCGGCGTCAAACGCGACCTTTTGCCGTGAACGGTCACCTCGTTGTGCAGCGAATCGACACAAAGAGAGCCAACTGTAATGGTTGAGGAGGGACGACGTTCCAGCGTCCAGCGCAGGCGACGCCCGAGGGTGCGAATATGCGCCAGCAGTTGCGAGGGGTAGAAGGGTTTGCGCAGGAAATCATCAGCCCCCGCCTCCAACCAGCGTACCTCCTCCTGCACATCCCTGCTATCCTCCACAATCATCAACAGCGTATCGTGCATGACACGCATCTCCCGGCAGAGCGCCAGGGTAGCCCCATTCCCGAATTGAGCATCTATAATGACCAGGTCCGGTTGTTGTTCATTCCACACAGCCTTCGCCTGCTCGATACTAAAGGCGCGATGAACCTCGTAGCCCAGCGTCCTCAACCAGCCGCCGACCATACTGATCAGTTCGTGATCTGTATCTATAAAGAGTATTTTCACATGCATGCTCCCTCTACATAGCCATCACACAGCCAGTTTTTCACAGTGAGGAAGAAGGATATCTGCCTTCTTCCCTCCGTATTAAAGCAGAGACACAGTTCAGAAACAATTCCTCAATTGCACCAGGCTCAAAGCCATTGTAGCCTTACCGGTCGAGTACCGTTTCTGCACCAGAAAAAACTGAGGAAGCAGCCTGAGTGCGATTCATGACCCCTAATTTGCGCAGGATATGCTGTACGTGCTTGCCAACCGTAAAAGGTGAAATGGAAAGCTGAACGGCAATCTGCTTATTACTCAGGCCCTGACGCATCAACTGGAAGACGCGATATTCCTGAGAAGTCAACAGGGAGAGCAAAGGATGATGTGCTATCATGGCAGTGCTGTTACCATCTTGCTCTCCATTCAACTGTAACGCCTGCGTCTTTCTCATCTCGCCTCCCCCAGGTAAGGTATGCAACTGGCTATGCAGGTTGCGAGCCTGCTCTACGAGCAGTTGGATAGCTATTGTTGACAGTGTTGGAGAAAGTGCCAGTTCGCCTCGCCTGAGATTCTGCAAAGTCGCAACAATATCCGTCGCAAGCATCTCACGAGTCAGGTAGCCATTCACTCCCGCCAGCATCGCCTCCAGCAGCAGTTCTTTACGCAGCGAATCGGTGAGGATCACCATGCGCAAAAATGGCACCACCTCTCTCAAACGGTGCAACACCTCCATTCCCTGTAGATCAGGGAGTTCGAGATCAATCAATATGGTATCGACAGGCAGCCCGACTACCTGCCTGACGGCATCCTGATAACGCTCCGCCTCGGCAACAACCTGGAAATCTCCCGCACTGGTGAGCAAATCACGCAATCCATGCCGGTAAATTTCATGGTGGTCGACAACAAAGAGACGCAGCGGGTCGCCTACGCTTTTTTGCTCTACCCCAAGAGAAGAAAAGACGACTACATCCATAATTTCTACCCTCTCTGCAAGAAATATATGTGGCCCGACAGCATATCACACTCCGTCTATGCTATCAAAGCGATAACCTGCAATTCTGGAAGTTTTCCAACCACTTCCACAACGCTCTCCACTTTAAGCTCATGTTTAGCTATCAGCCAGGCATCGCATTGGAGATACTATAACCTACATCTAGCAGATTTTCAATGCATCTACCCAGGAAATTTGACAAAATCGAGAGGAAGCAGGCGCCGTTACAGATATTTCCCAGGGAGAAAAGGTGAAACGCCTAGCGTATCAGTGTGCGTCACACCGCTTGTTGCCGCGCAGGATGATACGCGCTACCGTCAAAGGGGCCTGCACCTGGGTCACATGTCCTGCACGGGGCAGCAGCACCAGTCTCGAATCAGGAATGCCTTTATGCAGGTCAAAAGCGCATGTCAATGGAAATATTCCATCCCGTTCGCCCCAGACGATCATCGTAGGAGCCTTTATCTGCTCCAGGACATTATCCAGTTCTTCTCGCGGATCATAATTCTCAAGGAATTGTTTATATGCTGGCAACTGAGTGTTGCGTATGAAGGAATCGAGGATAAAGCCGGGAACAGGGAAACGATAGCCCATAATGTGCTGCATGACACGCTTCGCCTGCTCGCGATTGACCGCATAAGGCGGGTTAGTAGATTCGCGCAACAGCCCGGCGCTGTTGAGGAGGTACAGGCGATCAACGCGCTCTGGATACTCGGCGGCGAAACGGGCAGCGATCCAGCCGCCGAGGGAATTGCCCGCAAGCGTGACACGAAGATAGCCCAGAGCATCGAGGAAACGCCTCAAATAGTCTACATGCGTGCGAATCGTGACCCCCTCCGGCGCCATAGGAGTTTTTCCGAAGCCAGGAAAATCGGGTGCGTAGACCAGGAATTCTTTGCTCAGCAGGAGCATGAGACCGCTCCAGCTCTCGGCAGAGCTACCGAGGCCGTGAATGAGAACTAGCGGGCTGCCACCGCCACCGGATCTGCCAGCCGTGTAGTAATGCATGGGAATGCCCACGTCAACTGTTCCCTCACGCACGCCAGCCAGCAACAAGCCCCCGTGCAATACCGCGTTTATCGTCTCTCGCGGATGGCGATACAATTGCGCCCCAAGCGCCGCCATTCCACCTGTAATAGCCAGTGCGCCCGCGCCGCCAACGAGGGCTAATAGTTTCTTGCTCCTTACATCCATGAAAAAATCCCCTATGATATACCTGTTCTCATATCTTTCTCACAAGCATACCACATGGGCAGTAGTAAGGCCAGCCAGCCGTTAGCTAGTAAGAAAGCCTTTTTTCATGTCATTCTGAGGGTGGCGAAGAATCTGGGCAATCAACTGTCGAGAAGACGCACACAAGATTCTTCGTTGCGCTCAGAATGACATGTCCTGCCGGGCCGTTTTTTTATGGCTTTCGATCAGTCGCCACCGGCGGCACCACTAAGCGGGGTTTCTACATCGGTTGCCAGATTCAGTTCGACGATCACGTCCTGATTGCGCTTTTCCGCGTGTCCCCAGATATAGAAGACCACGGCAAGCAGGAAGATGATCGCCAGAGCCGCAAATTGGGTGATAATATAGGTCGTCTTGTCAATACCACTGACGCTAATGGTGGCCGGAATGAGAATAAAGTAGCTCCCAATGGCAGCGTAGGCCGTTGGGAACACCGTGACAATCCAGGCCCCAACCATACCACCGGGTACTTTATAGGGGCGGCGCACATTGGGATACTTGTAGCGCAGGATCAGGTACGTGGGGAAGATGAACAGGTATGAAAGAGTTGTCGTTGAGATCGTGAAACCAATGACCACGCTGAAAATCGCTGCCAGGGTTCCACCGGAAAACGACGAGATCAAAATAGCCGCTGCCATAGTTATGGTCGCAACTATACCAGACATGGTATTGACGGCAATGGGAGTCCCATATCTGCCGCTAAAGCGTCCCAACAGCATGGGGGCAGTGCGGTCAAGCGCTGACATCGCGTAGGTGCGGTCTGCGCCGATAATCCAGGTTCCACCACTGGAAGCCAGGGAAAGGACAAAGGCCAGGGCAACGAGCCAGCCTAATACAGTAGCGAGTGGGCCAGGTATTACTGTAATAACACTCTGAAAGGCGCTGAGGAAGCTGCCGACGTTGGAGAGCTGGCTTTTGGGCAAGGCCATGAGGATGAAAAAGAGAAAGATCGCGTAAGCAATGGCGGCGATAGAGCCAGCCCGAATAATCGAGCGCGGCACATCGCGCTGTGGATCGTGCATCTCTTCGCCGGCTCCATTCTGCAACTCGAAGCCAACAAACTGGAAAATGATCACTGGCAGGATGACGCTTACAATCAAGCCAAAGTTGGAAGGAACGAGGTTGGCAGGATTGAGGTTCGCACCATGAGAACGCCCGCTGATAATGAATACCAGCGCCAGGAGCACGAAGATGGCGAGCAAGGCAAGTTTGATATAGGAGCCAAAGACAGAGAGCCATTTGCCAAATTTTAATGACATGATGGCGCACCAGGTTGTCCCCCAGATAAAGACAAGAGCAATCAGCATTTCGATGATAGCATCACTGACGAGACTCCCGCCAAACCTGTAGTTCAGGCTGCCAAACCAGAGAAGCTTGATAGCAGCGATAGCCCCTACTGCCAGTGAGCCACCAACCCAGAGCGGATTGGAAATCCAGTATAGCATGGCACCAATGGCAGCGAAAAAGCGCCCTCCTGCCAGTTTGCACCACTCGTACATGCCACCTTCCTGGGTAAAGGTGCTACCGATCTCCGCAGTAAGCAGGCCATACGGCAGAAGGAATGTAATAGCAGCAATTATCACCCAGGTAAGAGCTTGCTCACCATTGGCTGAAAAAGCTCCGAGCGTGTCCAGGCCAATGAGTGCTGAGGTCGTGTAGAAGATCATGTCGAAGTAGTTAAACTCTTTCCTGAGTTTCTTCTTCTCTTCGAGCGATGCCTGAGATGTGACTTCGCGTATACTTGTTGAAGCCATGAGATGCATCCTCCTTCGTCACCATGTGGATGTGACGTTTGTTCTTCATAGACGGCTATGAAATGAATACGATCTACTGTTCGTCGTTCCTGAGCCAAGCATCAGGACAGGCTCTTCCAGACCACGCAGGTCATACAGAAATAGATATTCTCGCTGGCAACCCACCTCCTTTCTATATTCATGAAGCAGAATATACAGGACAGAAAAGGATTAGTGGCACCACTAACCCCTACAATACTCCTACCTTGTGCGACATTATACAACATGCTGTCAAATATTCGCATGTACTTTATCCACTGAATTACGAATTGCCCTCCAAAACTCTCAGGTGACAACCTCTTTCGTATCGAGCAGGCCATCTTTTGCAAGCAATTCGTATTCGCGGCAGAGTTTTTGTTTCTGCCACTTTCGAGCATCCAGGCTGGCTACATTTGCCGCCCGGAACTCTTCTCTGAGAGCAGCTTATCTCAGGATTGCCTGCTCTTCAGGAAATTTGAGGTACATAGTACTAACCTCGTTCTATGCTTATCTCATGAAGGCAGCTATCAGCTATAAAAGTCGGAGGCTTTCTTCAGCGTTTGCCACTGGTTGCCGTCGTGCCCAAAGATGGTCAAAGAACAGGTGCCGATGGCGAAATATGTGAAAAAGAGCCAGAATCGCGTTGCCTCAGCAGTGCAAATGCGTTATAATATGAGAATGTGTTGTAGAAAGATTGAAAAGGATTGATAGAGCAGGTATGGAACAAGCGCCCGATGTCGAAATTCCAGAGCAGGAGCAAGACGGCAGCGAGGAGGACCTACCATTAGCAGCCATATCGGCAGAGCAGGAAAAACCTTTGGTGAGGGTGGTCGAGCTACCGGTGCTGCCTGTTCGTAATACTGTTTTATTTCCCAATGTGGTTGTACCGCTCATCGTGGGACGCGAGTCCTCGCTGAAGGCGATTGACGAAGCGATGAGCAGGGACCGCAGCCTTTTTGTGGTGACACAGCTACACGAAGATATGGAAGACCCCGGCACGGACGATGTCTATATGACGGGTGTGGAGTGTACTATTGATCGCCTGCTCAAAATGCCGGATGGCACTACCACCTTGCTCCTCCACGGGCAACGCCGCCTGCGTCGCATCACCTATACGCAGCAAACACCCTTTATGCGCGTGCAGGCCGGGCCGGTGCAGGAAGAGGCGGAACGGACACCAGCGCTGGAGGCAATGATGCGCGCCGCGCTCGCCCTCTTTGAAAAGTGCGCCAAACTGAATGCGAACCTGCCCGAAGAAGCCTATATCACCGCCATGAACATCGACGAGCCTGGATGGCTGGCGGACTTTATCGTCTCCACGCTCGAAATTCCCGCCGCTGTGCGCCAGGAGATGCTCGAAGTCTTCAATGTCGAGAAACGGCTGCAAAAGGTCAGCATCCTGCTTTCAAAAGAACTGGATATCCTTGAAATCGAGAGCCGCATTCATAGCCAGGTGCAGCAAGAGGTGGATAAGACGCAGCGCGAATATTTCTTGCGCGAGCAGTTGAAGGCCATCCAGCGTGAATTGAGCGAGGGCGACCCGGCGATGCGCGAGAACGAGGAACTGCGCGCCAGGATCGAGGCTAGCGGCATGTCCGGCGAGGTGAAGGCACGGGCATACAAGGAGCTTGAACGGCTCAACACCCTGTCCTCCATGACGCCGGATAGCGGCATCCTGCGCGCCTATCTCGACTGGCTCGTCTGCCTGCCCTGGAACAAGGCTACCGTTGACCGGCTGGATGTGCGCGAGGCTGCCGCCATCCTCGAAGAGAATCACTATGGGCTGACGAAGGTAAAGGAGCGCATCCTGGAATATATCGCCGTGCGCAAACTCTCCAACACAATGCGCAGCCCTATCCTCTGCTTCGTCGGGCCTCCAGGCGTAGGTAAAACCTCGCTTGGCCGCTCCATCGCAAAGGCGCTGAACCGGAAGTTCGTGCGTCTCTCGCTGGGCGGAATCCACGACGAGGCCGAAATTCGTGGGCATCGCCGCACCTATGTTGGCGCGCTGCCAGGGCGCATTATCCAGACCATGAAGACAGCAGGCACCACCAATCCGCTTTTTGTGCTCGATGAGGTCGACAAAATCGGCGTGGACTTCCGTGGCGACCCGGCTGCTGCGCTGCTGGAAGTGCTCGACCCGGAGCAGAACCATGCCTTCTCCGACCACTACCTGGAAGTTCCCTACGATCTCTCGCAGGTCATTTTCCTGACGACCGCGAACGTGCTACACTCCATTCCCGCAGCCCTGCGCGACCGACTGGAGATCATTGAACTGCCCGGTTACACGGAGGAGGAGAAGCTGCGCATTGCGCGCCAGTTCCTCATTCCCCGCCAGATGGAAGAACACGGACTCAAAGCCTCGCGCCTGGAAATCAGCGACGAGGCGGTGCAGCGCATTATCCGCGAGTACACCTTCGAGGCCGGTGTGCGCAATCTGGAACGCGAAATAGCGACGGTGATGCGCAAAGTAGCGCGCAAGGTAGCCGATGGGCGACGCGCAAAAACGAAAGTCAATGCCGATAAAATACCTGATTACCTCGGCCCACAGAAGTTTTTCTATGGACAGGCAGAGGATGAGGATGAGGTAGGCGTGGCAACCGGCGTTGCCTGGACGAGCGCGGGAGGCGACCTGACCACCGTCGAGGCCACCATCATGGAAGGACATGGTCATCTGACACTCACCGGGCAACTCGGCGATGTGATGAAAGAATCGGCCCAGGCTGCGCTCTCCTACGCCCGCGCCCGCGCCGGTCAATTTGGTCTTGAGAACCGCTTCTACGAGAAATATGATATCCACCTGCACCTGCCATCGGGTTCCATCCCAAAGGATGGACCATCCGCCGGTATCACAATGGCGACGGCCCTGATCTCCGCCCTCTCGAAGCGGGCGGCGCGCCGTGACGTTGCCATGACGGGTGAAATTACGCTGCGCGGGCGCGTTCTGCCCATCGGCGGCGTCAAAGAAAAGGTAATGGCGGCTCATAGAGCAGGCATTAAAACGTTTATATTACCGAAGCGCAATATGAAAGACCTGGAAGACGTGCCGCGCGAAATCTTGCGCGAGTTGACCTTCGTACCAGTTGAACGCATGGACGACGTTATCCAGGTCGCCCTGCATCCGGTGTCGCATTCAACCCTCGACGAAGTGGCACACGACAGGCCGGTGAAAAGTCGCTTAAAAAAGACGGCGGTGGGCCTGCAAGCACATAACCAGGCCAACGGAAACAATGGCGGCAAAACCGGGCATGTTTCAAGCAGATAATACAGATGCGAATATAGTATAATAGCTCTTGACGAAAAAGGCGGTTCTCTTCCGTTTAAGGAGTTTATATATGGCTTTTTGCGGTAACTGCGGTCTCCAACTACCATCACACGCTTCCGCCTGCCCGCGCTGCGGCACGGCAACGGACCCGCGTTTAGCCATGGATGATTCCCATCCCAACGATCCGACGATAGCAGTACACCCTGTAACAGGAGAACACCTACCAACAATACAGGCAACACCTGCGCCTCCATCATCTACGCAACCAACATATATCTCACAGCCGGGAGTCACTCCTCCCGGCACCATTTCCACTGGCGGTCAGTCGGACGCACCGACGTATATCACGCCCCTGCCGCCAGTAGCTTCGCAGGGAAACAACCCTTCTCCCTATCGCAGCGGCAGGCCTGGCTATCCTCCACCTCCTTCCAGTGGAGTCAACTACGAGCCAACGGCGATAAGTGGAACCAATTACCCGGCATCAGGCACCTCCTCGCCAGACTATCCACCTCCCGGAGGGGTAGTCTACCAGCCAATCGGAGCGGCTTATGCGCCTGCTCCGAGGCAACGGCAGAGTCGGAGCGGCATAGTTGCCCTGATTCTCTTTCTCGTCGCCTTGCTCTTCGTCGGCGGCGCGTTAGGCATTTTCTTTGCGAAACGCGAGGGCCTCCTGTTCGGTTCCCCAACTCCGACCCCGGCACCTGTCTCAACGCAGGCCGTCACCTCAACACAAACCACAACTGCTACACAGACGCCGACTTCAGCTCCCACATACACGCCCACTCCGACATCTATCCCGATCACCCAGCAGGCGCAGACGCTCCTCCAGAACTATTACAGCGACATCAACAACAAGGATTATCAAGATGCCTACGCCATGCTGGGCAGTCAGATGCAGGCAGCGCAGGGTTCCTACACCAGCTACGCCAATGGCTACGCCAGCACGCAGCAAGATAACCTCACCATCACCAACACCACCCAGAATTCCGATGGCACTGTGCGCCTGGATGTCACGCTCACCGCCACCTTGACCGACGGCAGTACGCAAAACTACACCGGCTACTACATCATCGGCCCGCAAAACGGCTCACTCAAAATCCTGTCCGGCAAGCTGCAGCAATCTTCATAATTACCCGGCACAACAACATGAGCCATCCCGAATTTTTACAAGGATGAGCGAGAGAGAAGTATCCCTCCGCTGGTATGCTTGAGAAGTACAGAAAAACGTCTCAGGCATCCAGATGAGGAAAGAAAAGAAGAAGGCCCGCCATTGGCTGATGGCCTCCGCCTGCCACCGCACTGGACCCCCCTGCGAGCAGTCGCACTGCCCTTGAGCCGGTTACGCCTGCCACTTTCCAGACTCTGGCTCGCTTATCCCTGCTGATTCGTGCCGCGAGGGCGGCTCAACCTCTACACCAGAAGGAGTTCGCCAGGCCCATCCATCTGCTTCCCGCCAGCCTTTTCCGGCTCCGGTGGCCTCTCGTGCTGCCTTTTTCTTGTGCTGCATGAGCGACACATATACAAAAAGCGGGAAACCCGGCGCTTGCTGGCAACACTCTCAGCGTTTTGAGCTACTCGTTCAGTGACGCGCTTTCTTTTCCGCCCCATGGTCATCCCGAAAGACTCCTGTTTTCAGGGAATTGACTTCCCTCTGACAGTCCTCCATAATACAGGCGAACGACTATCTCCCATAGCACGCTCTAAAAAACTGGCCCGAACATGTCATATCAAATCCGGTTGAGGAGAGACCAGAGGGGGCGCAGGAGTCCCAAAAACTCCTCTCCAAACGGCTTTGATATCATTTTGAGCGCGGCGAAGAATCTCTCGTGGGCCAAGATCGAACGGTCCTAGCCTCAGATTCTTCGCCGCGCTCAGAATGACATCCGAGAGGAGCTTTTTTCATAGCAGGGAGTATTGTATCTATGCCAAAAAAGAAACTGCAAACACTTGATCCGGGGCTGGTGATTCAGGCATATGCGCAGGGGATTTTTCCGATGGCGGAGCCGGATGGGCGCATCTACTGGTATGCGCCCGATCCGCGCGCCATTCTGGAACACGCCAACCTGCATATTTCTCACTCGCTTCGTGCGACTATAAGGAAGGGCGTCTACGAGGTGAGGATGGATACCGCTTTTGAGGCGGTGATGCGCTACTGTGGCGCACGCACAGAGACCTGGATCAACGAAGCGTTCATTGCCGCCTACACCATCCTCTACCGTGCCGGGCTGGCGCACAGTGTCGAGGCATGGAAAGATGGAATGCTTGTCGGTGGCCTCTATGGTGTCGCGCTGCGCGGCGCGTTTATGGGTGAAAGTATGTTCTCGCATGCCACCGACGCCTCCAAAGTCTGCCTCGTCGCCCTCGTCGAGCACCTCAAAGTTCGCGGCTACACACTGCACGATACACAGTTCCTCACTTCTCACCTTGCTTCGCTAGGCGCGACAGAGATTCCACGCTACGAATACGAGCGCCGTCTGGCCGAAGCACTGCAACTTGATTGTACCTGGTGAGGCTATGCCTCGGACTCTTCCAGGGCAGCTTCCTCTTCCAGTTCCTCCTGCATCTTCTGATCCGCGATCTTCGCCTTCGCCTCCATATGTCCCAGCCAGCGGAAGAACAGCGGTGTCATGACGATCAGATCAACGATACCGGGGATCATCAGGAAGGTGCCGCCAGCGGCCTGCATGGCATAAGGAGTGAGACCAAGCCGGGCAAGTGGCGCGGGAATCTCGTAATAGGGATAGAAGACAGCACCGGTGAAGACGAGCAGGAAAGCAAAGATATCGACAGGCTGCCCATCCAGGAAGGCGTAAAGCATCTGTACGGGGTAGCTGAGACGGCGCAGCTCACGCACCGGTCCGATTAACGGCCACCAGTTGAGCAGGGAAGTCAGAAACAGGCTCAACAGCTCGATATGATAGACAACGGGATGCTGGAGCGCGTAGCGGAACGGGTTGGGTGCGTGCCAGATGAAAAAGGTCAGATTGAAGATCACCGAGGCAATAAAGGGTCGTGTGAGTTTGCGCAGGATTGCCGCCGTCGGACGCCATTGCAGGACTGGCTGCCAGAGCCACTCTGGACACGCCAGCAAGAACAACGGCGCGCAGAGCGTCACCAGGAAAACCACCTGTACCATGTGCGCTATGAAGAGTTGCGTGCGGGCCAACGTATCGAACGGCGTCAATAATAACAGCGCCATGAGGACGATACACGCCGCGAAAGCGACAAGGTGATGCGGTTTGAGTATTGCCTTCTCCGGATTGTGCCTCTGCCCGTAGCTAATGCCCAACCAATAGAGCAGGCAGAGCAAGATAATGAAAATAAGCGCACCTGGACTCCATTGCCAGGTCAGATTTAAGCCGAACATTTCCAATCTCCGTGCTACAATAGAACCTTATTCTTTAGCGTAGTATAGTGCAGAGTGACGGAGCGTGCAAACGCATTCCCTTCTTGAGATTCTTTTTTCCCGCCCATTTACTGGAACAAAATCGTCCAAAAAGAAGTTCTAGTATAGAGAAGCACCTCAACGCTGAGAGATGTAAGTATGGGTCTATAGGATCAGCTATGTTATGCCAATAGAAAAGTTAATCAACTTCTAAGCCAGAAGCGGCTCTTGTAAGCGGCTTCTAATCCAGAAAGTGCATCCTGGGAGAAACGGTACGCGTATACATAGCAAATAGACCTGCAAGCAAGGTTGCAAGCGGGAAATAGAACAGGTAGTGTGTTCCTGATAAACAAGAGGAGCTTCGTTATTATGGCTGAAAATATCTACGCCACTGACAGTCGGGATTTCAGGCACCTGCTTTCTCTGGGCTTCACAGAGACGGAAGCAATCCGGCTGGTCTATATGAGAAATCACGTAAGTGAGCAAACCGAATATCGTGAAATCATGGCAGAAAAACATCGCCTGAATTTTGTGCGCTGGCTAATCGAACATAACCGTATAAGCAGGTAGGAGATACAGGCACAGGGTATATCATAAGGCCCGGGCAGGAACCGAGTGTTTTGTGCGGTTCTTGCCCGGGCCTTGTTATGCTTTACAAGCCCCCGCCAGCGCCATAGTGGGGAATACGTGCCGGTAGAGGTGATAATTGATGTAAAAATCGCGCGGGAAGCCCGTACCTGTATACTCCCGCTCTTCCCACGTCCCATTTACCTGGGATTCGCGGAGATATGTTAACCCTCGCAGGCAGGCCGCGTGCTGGCCGAGACCGGTCGCCTGCAAGGACAAAACCGCCCACGCTGTTTGCGATGGCGTGCTCCGCCCTCTGCCAGCAAAGGAGCTGTCCTGGTAGGAATAACAGGATTCTCCCCAGCCACCATCATCATTTTGATGATCGAGCAACCAGGAGCAGCCTCTATCTATCATGTCCTGCACAGCGTACCCACGATCACGTAAAGCTGCGAGGGCAGAGATGACGCACCATGTGCCGTAGATGTAATTGACACCCCAGCGACCGAACCAGGCACCATCTGGCCGCTGTGTCTGTCGCAGGTATTGAAGCCCAGCTTGTATGATCCGCTTCTTGTTCGGGGCATCGACGTGTGCCAGCATTTCCAGCACGTGGGCCGTGACGTCTTCGCTGGGCGGGTCCAGCAGAGCGCCGAAGTCGGCAAACGGCAGCCGATAGACGATCTCCCGCGTATTGTCCTTGTCGAACGCTCCCCAGGCTCCATTGCTTGATCGCATTGCCAGCACCCATTGCACAGCACGAGTGACAGCGGGTCTGACTTCTGTCTCTGGCCCTGCTTCAAGCAGGGCCAGCACAACGACTGCCGTGTCATCAATATCTGGATAGATGTCATTCTCGAACTCAAAGGCCCAGCCTCCACACGGTATGCGACCGGTCCGCACCTGCCAGTCACCCCCTGTCGAGATCTGCTCGCGCAGGAGCCACTGGAGCGCACGTCGTACTGCCGGGTGCTCGTGACTCAGACCGGCACGGCGCAGGGCCAGCAGGACCCACGCTGTATCCCAGACAGGGGACATGCAGGCTTGAAAGCGCCAGCCGCTCTCATCCTCCAGCACGAAGCCCTGCTGGCCCTCGATTCCCCGCCGCATAACGGGGTGAGCGGTTCCCATCCCTTCCAGGTACAGGGCAATCAGCGAGTAGACCCACGGCGGTTGGATACCACCCCAACTGCCATCTGCCTCCTGACGTTCCACGATCCAATTGAGCAGCAGACGCCGGGCGCGGGCGCGGCCCGGATGCCAGGGAAGAGCTTCGTACAGTTTGAGGAGCTTATCAAGCCACCAGAAAGGCCCGGAACCAGGGACACGGGTGAGCAAGCGCCCGGTTCCCGGAACGACCAGCTCCGGTACGCTGCAGCCCAACGACTTTACCGGCTGGTGCGAGAGCACGATCAGCAGGGGAGCGATGGTACCACGCGCCCAGCAGGCGAAGTCGTAGAGATTGAACGGCATCCAGGCTGGAAAGTAGACCAACTCCGGCGGCATACTGGGGACGCCCGACCAGGGATACTGGCCGAAGAGCGCCAGCCAGATTTTGGTGAAGACCCTGGCCTGCGCTACTCCTCCCAGTCGATGAATAACCGCGAGCGCCCTCTGCATCGCCTCGCTGCCGGGATCAACTCCCAATACTTTGAGAGCGACATAGGCTTCGATGGTGGTGCTCAGGTCGGCGGCTCCTCCAAAGTAGAGCGCCCATGAGCCATCTTCACGCTGATTATTCAGGATGTGGCGGATAGCGCCCTCTCTGATCTGATCCAGGCTGAGTTCCAGGAAACGGAGCAACAGGACGTGCTCTGCCGTCATAGTCACATTCGTCTCCAGTTCGCCACACCACCAGCCCTCACCATCCTGGTGTTCCAGCAGCCATTGCACCGCCTGCTCTAACGCCTGCTTCAGCTCAGATTCCGATTCCTCACTCAGCAGAGTGTTATCCATAAGTGATCCTCTCGTCAAACAGGGAAATGAAGGTCTGTTTTGTCTTCCTTTGTGGAATATCGTATGATATATGCAATTATAGCATGATTTCAGTACTATCCGGGAAAGGAGAAATCCTGTTTTCAGGTAAAAATAGCTCAGGCTTCACTAAGGTATGCGCTTTCTACACGGGAAATAGTATACAATGAGAGGGAAAGGAGGGTGTCACTCTGAGAGAAAAGTGGACGTATTGGTACTGAGTACAGATTATCTTCCATACAAGAAGGGGAACAAGCTATGGCAATTACGCTACGCCAGAATCTGCGGGTCGCGGCTTATATCTTCCGGCAACGGTTGATGGGCCGCGAGAAGTTTCCACTCGTGTTACAGCTAGAGCCACTCTATCAGTGCAACCTTGCCTGTGCTGGCTGCGGCAAGATACAGCATCCGCAGGATATTCTGGCGCGCCGACTTTCTGTTCAGCAGTGTATTGACGCGGTCGAAGAATGTGGAGCGCCCATCGTCTCCATCGCTGGCGGCGAGCCACTCATCCACCGGGAGATCGATCAGATTGCGGCGGCTCTGGTAGAACGCAAGCGCTTCGTCTATCTCTGCACCAACGCTATCCTCATGAGCAAGAAGCTTGATCTGTTCAAACCGTCTCCCTATTTCTCCTGGTCGGTTCACATCGATGGCTTGAGGGAGCGCCACGATCAATCTGTTGCCCGGCAGGGGGTCTTCGATAAGGCAATCGAGGCGATTAAGGAGGCCAAACGCCGTGGTTTCCGTGTTACCACCAACACAACATTCTTCACCCAGGACGATGCGCACACCATTCGTGATGTCCTCGACTTCCTGAACGATGAGGTGAAGGTAGACGCCATGCAGATTTCGCCGGGCTACGCCTACGAGAAAGCGCCGGATCAGGAGCATTTCCTCAACGTCGAGCGGACGCGCGAGATTTTCCGCCAGGCCTTCGCGGATGGCAAGCGCAGGAAGTGGCGCCTGAACCATTCCCCGCTCTTCCTGGACTTCCTGGAGGGAAAGATAGACTTTTCCTGCACGGCGTGGGGGATTCCCAGCTACTCCGTGCTGGGCTGGCAGCGGCCCTGTTATCTGCTGGCCGATGGCTATGTTAGCTCCTACAAAGAGCTGATCGAGACAACCAGGTGGGAGAATTACGGGCGAGGCAACGACCCCCGCTGCGCCAACTGCATGGCCCATTGCGGCTACGAGCCTTCCGCAGTGGAGGCTACCATGAAGTCGCCCCGTGAATCGCTGCGCGCAACGGTTGACGTGCTGCGCGGCAGCCTGCAATCTATCTCCTCTTAACTCAAACAGACATCGCATTGTGTGGCAAGGAAGGTTACACCGATGTCCGTCTGAGCTTATGTTAGGAACGTGCACATAGCAAGCGAATGAGTCCCGGTTATGTAAGATAGAGTATATTCAG